>Ga0208816_100006_pt1 | contig 242484 bp, 216 predicted proteins | sample Virmet3734_803_FD_185737 | JGI IMG/M metagenome (GOLD analysis project Ga0208816, IMG submission 185737) | Marine viral communities from the Southern Atlantic ocean transect to study dissolved organic matter and carbon cycling - metaG 3734_803... | ecosystem: Environmental > Aquatic > Marine >...
CTCCAGGCCCAAAAACCCGCCGCCCACCACCACCCGGCCAGGGGGCAGGGACAATAGTGTTCTGACGTCATGCAGATCACGAAAGCTCATGACGCCTTTCAGGTCCACACCGTCCACCGGCAACCGGCGCGGTGCCGCCCCGGTGGCCAGCACCAGGCGATCATAATCGAGTCTGTGTCCCGCAGCGGTGATCACCTGTCGCCGATGGCGATGAATCTGTACCACCGGCGAGCCGGTGATAAGGCGAATATCCCGGTCGCGATACCACTGGTGGGGATAGGTGGTAATGGTCTGCTCGTCCGTACCGCCCCCCAGCAAGGGGGACAGCATGACCCGGTTGTAACCGGCAAAGGGCTCTTCCCCCACCACCGTGATCTGATACAGATCCGGTGCCAGGCCAGTGAGCTCCTCCAGCAGGCGGCACGCCGCCATGCCGTTACCGATGACTACCAGTCGCTTCATTACCGCATCGCCCTCGTACTGTTCAGGCCGGGATGGCCAGCTTGATCACGTCCCCTTCCACCTGAACCGGATAGACCGTGAGGGAGACTTCCTCGTCTTCCAGACACTGACCGGTTTCCAGGTCGAAATGCTGCTTGTAGATTGGCGATGCCACCACGCGCTTGTCGCCCAGGGAGCCTAGGATTCCCCGGCTCAGCACATTGGCCTGGCTGAACGGGTCGCGATTATCCAGAGCGTAGAGATTGCCATCGCGGGTGCGGAACAGGGCGGCCTGGCGCCCGGGCAGACGGACGCCCACCCCGGTGCCCGGCAGTACATCATCAAGCTTGCAGACGGTTTGCCATTGCACGGCTACTGAACTGTTCATGCTCATGCCTCCTCGACCAGTTCGATACGTTCATGCTCATAGGCCGGACGACGCTGCCCCCGCTCACGCACGTATTTCAGATTGTCATCGGCACTGTCATCGTTAACGAAATGTTTGAAACGTTTCAGCGCTTCATCGTCTTCGATGGTGGTCTTCCACTCACACTGGTAGGTGTCGATCACGTGTGCCATTTCCGCTTCCAGCTCGGCACCGATACCCAGGGAGTCCTCCAGAATCACCTGCTTCAGGTAATCCAGGCCCCCTTCCAGGTTTTCCAGCCAGACGCTGGTGCGCTGCAGGCGATCGGCGGTCTTGATGTAGAACATCAGGAAACGGTCGATGGTCTTGATCAGTGCTTCGTCGGAGAGATCGGACGCGAACAGGTCCGCATGGCGCGGGCGCATGCCGCCGTTGCCGCACACATACAGGTTCCAGCCTTTCTCGGTGGCGATCACCCCCACATCCTTGCTTTGCGCTTCGGCACATTCGCGGGTACAGCCACTGACCGCCATCTTGATCTTGTGGGGACTGCGCAGGCCCTTGTAACGCTCTTCCACCTGGATAGCGGTACCGACCGAATCCTTCACCCCATAGCGGCACCAGGTGGAGCCGACACAGGATTTCACGGTACGCAGGGACTTGCCGTAGGCGTGGCCGGTTTCAAAGCCGGCATCCACCAAGGTGCGCCAGATATCCGGCAACTGCTCCACGCGGGCACCAAACAGATCCACCCGCTGGCCACCGGTGATCTTGGTGTAGAGGTCGTATTTCTTGGCCACTTCACCGAGCACGATCAGCTTGTCCGGAGTAATTTCGCCGCCGGCCACACGGGGCACCACGGAATAGGTACCGTCGCGCTGCAGGTTGCCCAGGAAGTAGTCGTTGGTGTCCTGCAGGCCCGCATGGGGCTTCTTCAAGACGTAGTCGTTCCAGCAGGACGCCAACACCGAGGCGACCGTGGGTTTACAGATGTCACAGCCGTCACCGCTACCGTGTTTTTCCAGCAGTTCGTCAAAGGTGGTGATCTGACCGACTCGCACCAGGTGATAGATTTCCTGACGGGAATACGGGAAGTGTTCGCACAGGTGGTTGTTCACTTCCACACCGCGTTTTTCCAGTTCGCTGTCCAGCACCTGTTTCACCAGTGCCGAACAACCGCCACAGGTGGCGGAGGCCTTGGTGCAGGATTTCAGGTCGCCAACGGTCATGGCACCGCCATCAATAGCCGCGCACAGATCACCTTTGGAGACGTTGTTACAGGAACAGATCTGGGCGCTGTCAGGCAGGGCATCGGCCCCCAGCAACGGCGCACCATCAGAGACCGGCGCCACCAGGGCGGCAGGGTCACCGGGCAGGTCCATCTCATTCAGACAAAGCTGCAACAGGTTACCGTAGTCGTTGGCATCCCCCACCAGTACCGCACCGAGCAGTTTCTTGCCGCATTCACTTATCACCGCCTTCTTGTAGATGCCGGCGGTCTGATCCATGAACACGGTGCTGCGCGAACCGGGGGTATTGCCATGGGCATCACCAATGGACGCCACATCCACGCCCATCAGTTTCAACTTGGTGCTCATGTCCGCACCGAGGAACTGTTTTTCCTGCTTGCCCATCAGATGTTCGGCCGCGATCTCCGCCATCTGGTAACCCGGTGCCACCAGGCCGAAGATGCGCCCTTCCCACAGCGCCACCTCACCAATGGCATAGATGTTGTCATCGGAGGTGACACAGTGGTTGTTCACCACAATCCCGCCTCGCTCGCCGATTTCCAGTTCACAGGCGCGACCCAGTTCGTCCTGGGGACGAATCCCGGCAGAGAACACAATGACATCGGTTTCCAGATGTCTGTCTTCACCGAAATTCATTCGATGTTTGCAGCTTTCCCCGTCGACAATATCCCGGGTTCCGGTGTTGGTGTGCACAGTGACACCCAGCTCCTGGATCTTGTCCCTGAGCAGGCCACCCCCAAAGTCGTCCACCTGCACGGCCATCAGGCGCGGCGCGAACTCCACCACATGGGTTTGCAGACCCAGATCATGAAGGGCTTTTGCCGCTTCCAGACCCAGCAGGCCACCCCCCACCACCGTGCCGACCTTGCCATCCTTACTGGCGGCGATAATGGCATCCAGATCCTCAATGGTGCGGTAGACGAAACAGTTGTCCCGGTCGTTACCGGGAATCGGCGGCACAAACGGATAGGAACCGGTGGCCAGCACCAACTTGTCGTAGCCCAGCGTCTCGCCGGCATGGGTGGTCACCGTACGAGCGACACGATCAATGACGTCCGCCTTGGTATTGAGCTTCAGCGTGATGTTGTGCTGATCAAAGAAACCTTCCGGCACCAGCGACAGGTCATCGGCAGTCTTGCCTGAGAAATAGCCGGTTAGTCCCACGCGGTCATAGGCCGGCAGTGGCTCCGCGCACAATACGGTAATGTCGAAGTGCTCGCGGCCACCCTGGGCTACCAGGGACTCCAGATAACGTTGACCCACCATGCCGTGGCCAATAAGTAGAAGTTGTTGCTTTGCCATAAGGCTCACCCTCGCGGTGCATGACTGACACTCACCACTGAGCAAGCCCTGTGCCAACTTGATAACCCCATGTTTCCAATAGATTTATTGGTTTTTTATGGCAATAAATCCAAAAAAACTGCTTTCTTTTAATGCGTTCATGCACGAGAAAAATGCATTTTTCCGTGCACCGACATGGCACAAAAACGCTCCGCATTTGCGCACAGGGATTGTCTTATTGCGGCTGCATTTCATTTTATTTTATTGAAAACAGTCACTTACCAAGGTGGCACAGGAGTTGCTCAGATCAGCCCGTCGTTAACCGCCCATGCATGGAGAAGTCATGAGCGATCAAAAGCTGAATCTGTTGAACCTGTCCGCGCCGCGTATCCGCCTGTTGCACCTGAGCTGGCTGGCGTTCTTTATTACCTTTGTTGTCTGGTTTTCCCATGCGCCATTAATGGGGCACCTTCGGGAAGCCTTCGATTTGAGCCCGGACCAGATAAAGGCGTTGCTGATACTTAACGTGGCCCTGACCATTCCTGCACGGGTGATCATCGGCTCACTGGTGGACCGCTTCGGTCCCCGACTGGTGTTTGGCTCACTGTTGATGCTGGCCGCGCTCCCCTGCTGGGCCTTCGCACTTTCCACCAGCTATGAACAGCTGGCGGTCACCCGTCTGCTGATGGGGTTTGTGGGGGCCGGCTTCGTGGTGGGCATCCGCCTGATCAGCGAGTGGTTTCCGGCCCGGGAAGTGGGCCTCGCGGAAGGCGTTTACGGGGGCTGGGGCAACTTCGGCTCCGCTGCCGCGGCGATTACCCTGCCTTCCCTGGCTCTCCTCTATGGCGGCGAAAACGGCTGGCGCTGGGCCATTGCCACCACCGGTGCCGTGGCCTTCCTCTATGGCACCTTTTTCCTATGGCGGGCACGCAACACACCCCAGGGGGCGTCCTACTTCAAGCCGAAGAAAGCCAGCGCCCTGGAAGTGAGCAGCAAGAAGGACCTGTTCTTTTATCTGGCCATGAGCCTGCCGCTGTACATTGCCCTGCTCGTCATCGTCTGGCGCCTGGGCCCCACCAACCTGAATCTGTTTGGCCAGACCACCCAGTTACTGTTGGCAGCATTGATTATCAGCCTGGCCGTGATACAGCTCGGTCAGGCCTGGCGGGTCAACCGTGATCACCTCAAGGAAGGGGTTCCTGAACACGACCGCTACAGTTTCAAGCAGGTGGCGATTCTGGATCTGGCCTACATGGTGACCTTTGGCTCCGAGTTGGCAGTAGTGTCCATGCTGCCGCTGTTCTTTACCGATACCTTCAGCCTGAGCGCGGTCACCGCCGGTCTGCTGGCCTCCGGCTATGCCTTTATGAACCTGGTCGCTCGTCCCGGTGGCGGCTGGGTCTCCGACAAGTTCGGGCGCAAAAAATCCCTGGCCATTCTGCTCTGCGGGCTGATGGTGGGTTACGGCCTGATGAGCCAGATCGGCAGCAGCTGGCCCATTGCCCTGGCGGTGATTGCGACCATGTGCTGTTCCTTCTTTGTGCAGGCTGGCGAAGGGGCCGTATTTGCCACCGTGCCGCTGATCAAGCGCCGCCTTACCGGTCAGATCGCCGGTATGGTCGGTGCCTACGGCAATGCCGGCGCCGTGATCTTCCTGACCGTGCTGACCTTTGTGGATCCGTCCACCTTCTTCCTGGTGATTGCCGCCAGCGCGGCCGTGGCCCTGGCCGCCGTGCAGTTTCTGGATGAACCCAAGGGGCATATTGCGGAAATCGACGAAAAAGGCGACGTTCAGCTTATTGAGGTGGGCTGAGTCTCTCCGCCACGTCATACACAGGAGTTTTGATCATGGATGTAGCCAGCGCCACCGCTACCGCTCCGGAAGCCGCCGCCGAACCGGACCTGCACCCGCAGGTTCGCATCGGCCAATACAGCGATCCGGGGCCCAAGCTGCATAACCAGGATGCCCTGGCCATGCAGATTCCCGAGGGCCCACTGTTACGTACCAAGGGTATTGTGGCCGCCCTGGCCGATGGCCTGTCCAGTGCCGGTGCCGCCCGGGAGGCGGCGGAGTCCTGCGTACTGGGATTCATCAATGATTACTACGCAACGCCAGCGCTGTGGAGTGTGCCACGCTCTGCACAGCGGGTGCTGGAAGCGCTGAATCGCTGGCTCTGCCGTCAGACACTGGCCGGCGAGAGCCACCTTTGCACCCTGTCATTGCTGATTCTTCGCTCACGCACGGCGCATCTGTTTCAGGTGGGGGATTCCCGCATCTGGCGGCTACGCAATGAGCGACTGGAATGCCTGACCCGGGACCACAGCCGTATCATCGGTGACAACCGTCAGGTGCTTACGCGGGTGATGGGCGGCGATACCCGCCTGGATGTGGACTACAGCAGCAGCGACTTGCAGGTGGGCGATGTGTTCCTGCTGACCAGTGATGGGGTCCACGGTTTCCTGTCCCGTTCCCGCATGCAGGGCATCGTCCGCGCCAGTGGCCAGCCGGAGGTGGCCGCCCGCAGCCTGGTGGAAGCCGCCCTGGCCAGTGGCAGTGATGACAACCTGAGCTGTCAGGTACTGCAGGTGGATGGCCTGCCGGACGCCAGCGCCGACGAAGCCCTGCGCCAGCGCGGCAGCCTGCCGTTGCCGCCCCCGTTAAGCCCGGGTATCCGCCTGGACGGTTTCACCGTGAAGCGGGAGCTTTACGCCAGTGTGCGCAGCCATCTGTATCTGGTGGAGGATGACAGTGGCAAACCCTCGGTATTGAAGACGCCGTCGGTAAACCTGGAAGATGACCGGGATGCGCTGGAGCGCTTTGTCATGGAAGGCTGGGTGGGTCAGCGACTGCGCAATGCCCACCTGCTGCACACCCTGCCGCTGCCGGACAACCCCAGCTGCCTGTATCAGCATCTGGAGTTCATTGACGGCGTCACCCTGCAGCAGTGGCTGAAGGAACATCCGGATGTGGCCGTGGAAGAAAAACTGTATCTGGCGGACCAGTTACTCAATGGGGTCCGCGCCCTGCACCGGGCCGATGTGATCCATGGCGACCTGAAGCCGGACAACATCATGGTGGATACCCGCGGGTTGGTTCGCATCGTGGATTTCGGGAGTTGTCATTGTCGTGGCATGGAGCAACACAATGCCGGCATTCCCCTTGGCACCCGGGATTACAGCGCCCCGGAACTGCTGGATGGCGTCGCCCCCAGCGAACAGAGCGATCTGTTTTCCGTGGCGGTGATCATTCATGAAATGCTCACCGGATCGCTGCCCTGGCAGGGCCGCTACGAAAAGTCCGCCCATCGACCACTTCCGCCCCTGCAGGGCCACAACGCCTTCGTACCGCTGTGGATCAACAACGTGCTGCAGATCGCCCTGCAACACCAACCCAAACAACGCTTCACCGATGCCGCCGAATTCCGCGACGCCCTGCGCCGCCCGGTACGCAGCCGCAAACCGGTCATCGACAACGACATCCGGCAACTGCGCATCTGGAAAGGAATCAGTATTGTGCTGGGGGTGTTGTTGCTGATTAGCGTCGCGACGAGATAATTAATAATTAATAACGCGCGATACCGGGTTATCTTGTGTGCAACGCATGAGGCCGCGCCCATATCCTGGGCGCGGCCTCATGCGTTTCTGTTACGACGACACACTTATCGCGCAGCTATTAATTATTCATTATTAACTATTAATTACCCTAGCGCGCCCAACTCAAATCGCCGACCGTTGCTCTCCACAAACAGCTTCCCGTTTTCCTCAACCGCCCAATCCACCAGCTGATAGAACGCGGACCGTCCGATCAGGGCTTCCAGGTTTTCCCGGACCAGCAGATACGGTGACGGTTCGCCGGTTTGCGGGTCGGTTTCCACCCGCAGGGGATGGTTCTCGCCGGCGACCACATGGCTGCCCACATTGGTGGTGAAGACCAGTTTGTTGACCCCGCCCTCTTCCACGCGCTGCACTTCCACCGCCACAAAGGGGGCATCGTCCACCTGGATGCGCAGTTTTTCCACCGGGGTGATCAGGAAGTAATCATCACCTTCGCGCAGCAAGATGGTGGAAAACAGTGCCACCATGCGTTCACGCTGGATGGGGGAATTCTGGTAGTACCAGGTGCCATCCCGGGCAATACGCATGTCGATATCCGCATGACGCTCCGGCTGCCACTGGTGCACCGGCGGCAGGCCGCTTTCATCCTTGTCCGCTTTCTCCAGGAGTGCCAGCAGTTCTTCCGCCTGTTTCATCGCGGCCCCCGTTGGCCCTTGTTGCCCATGCGGATGCCGATCTCGATAAGGAAATCCAGGAAGTCGTCCTTGTCATCGATTAGCTTCTGGTAGAACGGGGATTCCATCAACGCCACCGCCCCATGGGCCAGCGCCCAGGCGGAGCAGATATGATAGATCGGGTCCACATCTTCCAGGGAGCCTTCGGCAATGCGCGCCTTGACGATATCCGTCAGGCGGGCAAAGTTGGCTTCGCGAATGCGGTGCAACTTGTCCACCAGCTCCGGCAGGGCATGATCCTTGATCACCTTGTTCTCAAGGCGGTCGAACAACTGGTAGCGCTTGGGGTCACTGATCCGGAAACGGAAATACTCCCGCGCCAGTCTCTCCTTGTCGTCGCCACCGGAAATGCTCTGGAACACCTCAGCCAGATCCTCCTCATAACGGAGCATCAGCAACAGGTAAATCTCGTTCTTGGTCTCGAAGTGCTTGTAGATGGTGCCCTTGCCGATACCGACCCGGTCGGCAATCATTTCCACGGTCACACGGTCTTCGCCCTCTTCCAGAAACAGTTCAAGGGCTGCATCGAGAATCTGTCGCTCCCGTTGACGAAATTCCTGCGCCTTGCGCGTGGCTTTTTCCAGGTCACCCATCAATTTCTCCTTCGAACCCGTCATACCAGACGTAAGGACGGTTTGAGAAACCTCTGATCAGAGGCTCCTAACTCCCGCAATTCTAACGTATTCCCTTTTTATAAACACAGGCTTGTATTGATGGAAATACCACAGGGGTTAGCATAGCGTCATGACACACTCGCCCAGCATGGAGGCATCATGGCTCACCCGGAATTTCCCCACCGTGAAGACCTGCTTTACCTGAACCATGCGGCGGTGGCTCCCTGGCCCGCACGTAGCCGCCATGCGGTGGCGGAATTCGCCCGTCAGAACTGTGAGATCGGTGCCCGTGATTACCCCCAGTGGCTGAAAGTGGAGCAACGCCTGCGCGAACGCCTGTCCTGGCTCATTGGCGGCGTCAGCACCGACGAGATCGCCCTGTTGAAAAATACCTCCGAGGGTTTATCAGTGATTGCCCAGGGCATTGATTGGCAGGCCGGTGACCAGGTCGTGATCAGCGATCAGGAGTTCCCTTCCAACCGTATTCCCTGGGAAGCGCTGGCGGATCAAGGTGTCGAGGTGGTTTCCGTGGGCCTGGATACGGCCCGGCCGGAACAGGCGGTCATCGATGCGCTGGGGCCCCGGACACGGCTGGTCTCGCTCTCCGCCGTGCAGTATGGCACCGGTCTGCGGATGGACATGGCGCCCATCGGCGCAGCCTGCCGGGAACGGGACATCCTGTTCTGTGTGGATGCCATCCAGATCCTCGGTGCCCTGCCCTTTTCCGCGGAACAGGCAAAGGCAGATTTCGTGGTGGCGGATGGTCACAAGTGGATGCTGGGCCCGGAGGGGCTGGCATTGTTTTATTGCCGCCAGGACGTGCAAGACCGGCTGACCCTGCGCCAGCATGGCTGGCATATGGTGGCCAATGCGGGGAATTACACCACCACCGACTGGCAAGTGGCCAATAATGCCCGCCGTTTCGAATGCGGCAGCCCCAATATGCTGGGGGCCCATGCGCTGGAGGCCTCCCTTTCCCTGCTCGAGGAAGAAGGCATGGCCCAGGTGGCCGCGGCCCTGCAGGACCGGGTGCAGCGACTGATCGACGGACTGGGCGAGCGCGGCGCGACTCTGCTCAGCCCTGCGGAACCGCAGCGGCGGGCCGGCATTGTCACCTTCAGCTTGCCGGAGGAAACGCCGGCACAGACCTTCCAGCGTCTGCGCCAGGCCGGTGTGGTCTGTGCGGAACGGGGCGGCGGGGTGCGATTCTCACCCCATTTCTATACCGACTATTCGGTCATCGACCGGGCCCTGGCCCTGTTGTAAGCTGCTGAGCTTCTTTCCATCCCCGGAGTCACCATGAGTCGACAACTGGCCTTCTACCAATGGATCTGCCGTCGCCTGCAACGGGACGAGCCGTTCAGTGGCCAGCCCAGTGCCGACCTGGACAGCCTGCGTACGGTGATCAAACCCTGTGACGTACTCCTGGTAGCCGGCCACAGCAACGTTGACCGTACCTTCAAGGTCATCGGTGACAGCCGTTTTGCCCGGGCGGTGCTTTACATCGGCCGGCTTCATGACGTGGCAGACCCGGCCTTGCGCGCGCTGCTGGCGGACTACACCCCCTGCGAACCGGATACCCAGCTGGTGATTGATGCGCGGCTGGAACGGGGGCTGATCGTGGAACCGCTGTCTGCCCTGGAAGGCCGGCAGATCCGTGTCTGCCGGGCCCAGGGACTCAGTGACAATGAAGCACAGGACGTATTGCGCTATGCGATCAGCCGGATCGGCGCCGGTGGCAGCCAGTCCTGGGCGGCATTGGCACTGTTGACCCTGATGCCGTGGCGATGGCTGCCGCTGCGTTGGCGCCTCAATATTTTCCGGCGCTGGGCCGGAGAGCTGGTGCGGGCCCTGACTGGCACCGTGGTCGCCGATGCGTTCAGCTTTGTGCAATTCCCGGTGCTGCCACTGGTCAAGGAAGATCGCGCCGGCAGCCGCCTGCTGCGGCTTCAGCCCCGGGCCATCACCGCCGCCGATTTCGACCACTCCCCCTACTTCGAGATCATCAAGGCCCCCTTCCAGTTAACGGAAATTCCCAGGGGAATGGATGCCGTGCCCTGGAAAGGCAACCAGGGCGCGCTGGCGCCGGAGCGCCAGCGGCACCTGTCATTGGTAGAACCGACGACCGGCAACCAGGGCTAGCCCCAGCATCGCCAGCAACGACAGGCTGCCACCCCCACCGCCGCCGCCACCGCCACTGTCCGGCGCTGTGCTGGGCGCCGTGCTTGCACTGCGGGCTTGCGCCGGGCGGGTATAGGCCTTGCTATCGCCGGTGGGAAAATCCCCGTTATCGGTCCACACCTGCACAGTCATGGCATCATAGCCCTGGCCCGACAGCACCAGTTGCTGTGCCGCGGACTGGCCCGCAGACAAATCCCCCAGTCCGCACTGAACTGTGCGGCTGCCGCTGCAGTTTTCCGGCAACTGCACGGTCTGCCAACCACTGGGTAATGCAAAACTCACTCTTACCCGGGCAGCACTCTCATGGGTCGCCGCATTGCGAACCTGGGCACTGACGCGCACATGGCCGTCGCTACCCCGGTTGGAGGCCAGGCTAAGCACCACATTGGGCTCGTTGCTGAAGACCAGATTGAACGCTTCACTGCGCAGGCTGAAGTAATCGTAGGCATCACTGATCGGACTTACCCGTACCTGATCGGCCCAGCGGCTGGAGGCCTTCAGGGTCATGGCATAGCTGCCGCTGCTCTGCCCCAATGCCAGGAACAGGCTGTTGCGGCAATCGGTATAACCCGTGTAGGTGCGGCAGGACAGGCCCGGCACCGATACGGACAGCCCGGGCTTGTGCTCGATACGCAGGCCCACATTGCGTGCATCCGTGCGCGTACTGGTGTTGGCAATGCGCGGGTACAGGGTCACCGAACTGCCCGTGTTGCGGTACTGATCACCGTTGAGGCCCTCGGCCTGCAGGTCCACCAGCCCACCGGAGGTGGTTTCCTCCAGCCAGGGCAAGTAGCGGTCGACACGGGTATAGACCGCGGGCACACCATTGGTAGCACAGGTTTCATGACCATAGCTGGTGACGCCCACCAACCATTGCTGGTCTTCGTTGTGATAAACCAGCGGGCCGCCGCTGTCACCCCGACAGGAATCCTGTTTCTGGCCCTTTGGGTTCATCTCACCGGCGCAGATCTGATTATTGGTCAGGCTACTCCACTGGCTGGCGCAATAGTCCTGTGGCACGAAGTCCAGATCCGCCTTTTGCAGGGTGTCGGTCAGGGCATAGCCATCCGGCGTGGTGGAGCCCCAGCCCAGCACCTCCAGAACCTCATCGTGGCTGCCTGCGGCAAGCCCGGTAACGATATGGGGCTTGGCCATATCCAGCGGTGCAAACCGGCTAGGAGACGCCAACTGGAGCAAGGCCAGATCATTATGGAACTGGGCAGCATTGTAGGCCGGATGCAGCTGCAGATCGGTAACCGCCAGCCGCTCGGGGGTTGCAGCTGTGTTGCGGTTCACGCTGCCCAGGGAAACAAACAGCATGTTTGCCTGCACGTTATCCACACAATGAGCTGCGGTCAGCACCCAGCGGGGGGCAATCAGGGTGCCGCCACACAGTGTCGACGTGTAAGCGGGATTGCCGGACCGGCTGATTTCCACCTCGGCCATCCACGGCCGCACCTGTGTGACATCCTGTCCCCCGACCACCCGGGGCTGGGCATCCAACGCCGATACCGTCTGAACCAGACCTGCCCCCAGCAACAAGGAGACCATCAAACGATACATAAAATTACCCTCAGTTAGCGTTTCGTTACGCAACCGATACTAACTAAGGAATTTGCCTTATACCTGTGACCTGGTTCTGATATTAGAACGATGGCACCCAGGTGCCAGAAGATCGTTAAAAATGACCACCCAGTCCAGTCATTTTGTGGCTATTTTTGTCGCATTTAGCGACAGATCGCGTCATTTTGCATTTATTTTTAATGCACATTTTTATAATGCAAAACGCTTTATATGAAGGCAAGCTTTTACAAGTTTCACACCGGATTGTCCGACTGACCCGTCAGTCGGTACGGTCGTCTTGCACGCCTGCGTCATCGTCCTCTTCCGGAGACGGCAGGCTGCGTCGCGCCTTTGCACCCAGATCTTTCAACTGATGGGCCTGACGCAACAGATTACCGTTACCCGTGGTCAGGCGCTTGCGGGTCTGCTCCCAGGAGGAGGTTGCCCTGGCAAGCTTGTCGCCAACGTCGTCCAGGGATTCCGTTACCAGGGACACCTGGTCACAGATTTTTCCGGCGCGGTCGGCAATATCCAGGGCATTACGATTCTGGTATTCGTAGCGCCAGATGTTCTGGATAGTCCGCAACGTGACCAGCAAGGTGGTGGGGCTGACCAGGACGATATTGCGGGCAAAGGCATCGGTGTAGAGGCTGGAGTCCTGCTCCATGGCCACCATGAAGGCCCCCTCGATGGGAATGAACAGCAGCACGAAATCCAGGCTGCGAATACCTTCCAGGCCGCTGTAATCCTTGATATCCAGGCCCTTGATATGACTGCGCAGGGACATCAGATGATCTCGCAGGGCCTGTTCCCGCTCTTCGCTGGTGGAGGCTGATGACAATCGCTCATAGGCCACCAGCGAGACCTTGGCATCGATCACCACATCCTTGTTCTCGGGCAGATGAACGATGGCATCGGGGAGACGGCGCTGGCCACTGTCGTCTTTCAGGGTGACCTGGGTTTCATACTCGCGCCCACGGGTCAGCCCGGAGGATTCCAACACCCGCTCAAGGATCATTTCCCCCCAGTTCCCCTGGGTCTTCACCTGCCCTTTCAAGGCATCGGTCAGGTTACGGGCGTCCTCGTGCATTTGCTGGTTGAGGCTGCGCAACTGGCTCAGTTGTTCAATCAACGAGGCCTGGGCCCGGGTTTCATCGCTGTGGATCTGATCCACCCGGCGGCGGAAGTCTGCCAGCTGCTCACGGAATGGCTTGAGCATGCCGTCCAGGCCCTGCTGCTGTTGCTCCTGCAGCTGTTTGCCCCGCTGCTCGAAAATTCGCGCGGACAGGTTTTCGAATTCCTGCTTGAGCTGTTCGCGGCTCTTTTCGGCAAAGGTCAGTTTCTCTTCCTGCCCGGCCAACCGTTCTTCCAGTCGCGCCTTGTCCGAGGCCAGCTGCTGCAGACGGGACTCACTGTCCTGCAAACGGCGCTGACTGGTTTCCAGCTGCTCACGCAGCAGTGGCACCTGGGCCAGGGGCTCGGACAGGGCCTGTTTCTGGCTTACCAGTTCCGCTTCCCGGGCAGCACTGCGACGACGCTCCATCAACAGCACCAGCAATGCCGCAAAGACCGCGCCGCCAAGCGCTGCCAGCCCCAGCATCAGATTCGGGTTCATGGTTGCGCCTTGTTGAAGAGAGTGAAGAAGTTATCGCGGGTAATCCGCGCCAGTTCGTCCACGGAAATGCCTTTCAGCTCGGCCACACACTCGGCCACCTGGGCCACATAGCGAGGCTCGTTGGGTTTGCCCCTGAACGGTACCGGGGCCAGCCAGGGAGAATCGGTTTCGATCAGCAGCCGCTCCAGCGGCAAGGCTTTGACGGTGTCACGCAGGCTTTCAGCATTGCGAAATGTGATGATCCCCGAGATGGAAATATAGAACCCCAGTTCGATGGCCTGCTGCGCCATGTCCAGGTCTTCGGTAAAGCAATGCAGCACACCGCGCACCTGTCCCTGACCATGCTCTCTCAGCAACGCCAGCGTATCGTCCTTGGCGCCACGGGTATGGATGACCAGTGGCAACCCCGTCTCCCGGGCCGCCTGAATATGCGCAACGAAATAGCGCTGTTGCCAGTCCCGCTGCTCCTTGGCATAGAAATAATCCAGCCCGGTCTCACCGATCGCCACTACCTTGGGATGGGTCGCCCTCTCCACCAGTTCCTGGACCTGGGGCTCGCGGGATTCCTTGTACAGCGGATGCACACCGACACTGGCGAACACATGGTCATGCTGCTCGGCCAGTGCCTGCACATCCGGAAAGCTTTCCAGATCCACCCCGATGCACAACATGTGGCTCACGCCGGCCTCGGCGGTGGCGGCCATCATGGCGTCAAAATCCCCGTTATGGGCGTCCAGATTGAGGCGATCCAGGTGGCAGTGGGAATCCACAAAAGCGACGTCAGACATTCAGTGCTCCGGCATGACAAACGCGGGCATTGTAGCGTAGACAGACCCTACGCACGACGTCCGGGGACAGGGGCCTGACGCAAAAAACGGCAATACCCACCGGGAAATTGCCGCTTTTGATCTGCGAAGCGCTTGAATGCGGTTTCAGGCTTTTGCCGCTTTCGACGTCAGAGGTCCGACACCCTACATGGTATGGGTCGGGCGATCAGACTCCAGCGAGCCGGCCAGGTGGTTTTCAATGGTCACCCGGGCCGTGTCGTCCTGATCGGAAAACTGCACGCCGATGCCGGCACTGCGATTGCCCTGGGCCCCTTTGGGGGTGATCCAGACCACCTTGCCGGCCACCGGGATCTTGTCCGGCTCATCCATGATGTTGAGCAACAGGAAGATTTCCTCGCCCAGCTTGTACTGCTTGTCGGTGGGAATGAACAGGCCGCCATTGGTGATAAAAGGCATGTAAGCGGAATACAGTACTGCCTTGTCCTTGATGGAAAGCGACAGGATGCCGCTGCGGCCGCCGGGCATTTTCATAGGGGGTGCCTCGTATCACAAACGGGCTGGAGACAAACGCGCCAGCAACATGCCACAACCCGTAAGACTTTATTATTAATAGGGTGAAGATTAGTGGGCTGCTGCCGCAGCGTCAACGCCCACCAGCACCAGCAGCCACTGTTCGTAGAGCAGATCCTTGTTGGGGTTGGCCCCGGACATCAACGCCCGCCGACCCTCGAGAACCCGCTGAGCCGCCCGCAGCAGACGGGCCGGTGGCACCGCCCGGGACAATCGGGCCAGCAACGGCGCCAGTGACGGATCCGCGCTTTGCTGCCCGGAGTAGGCCTGATGCAGACACCGGGACAACCAGCCGTAGATCACCCCGGCCATTTCCGTGGGATCATGCCTGGACAAGATCGGCGAGGCCTGGGCCACGGATTGGCGGCCTTCCGCCACCGACACCAGGACTTCCAGCAAACGGGCCCGGTCGGCAAACCACTCCGACTGTTCCAGGGCCAGGGCCCGCAGGGGCGCACCCTGGGCCGCATCCAGCAACGGGCCAGCACTCTCCCCCACCTGATTCTGTAACCATTCCAGCGCCTGCTCATAAGGCGGCAGCGGCAGGATACGCTGCTGACAGCGGCTGCGAATCGTCGGCAGCAGCAGGGTCGGCTGATCACAGACCAGCAACAGCAAGGTTTGCCCGCCAGGCTCTTCAAGAGTTTTTAACAGGGCATTCTGGGCGTTGCGGTTGAGCGCTTCCGCGGGTGCCACGATTGCTACCCGGTAGCCGCTGTATTGGGCTGTGCGGGTGGCAAACCCGACCAGTTTACGCACCTGATCGATCTTGATGGCCCGGCTGTTGTCTTCCGGGCTGAGCCGGTGCAGGTCCGGGTGCGTGCCAGCGGTGCTCAGTTGGCACCCCTGGCACTGCCCACAGGGCAACCCACCGGCCGGTTTTTCACAGAGCAGCGTCTGCGCCAGAGACTCGGCCAGGCGCAACTTGCCAATCCCCCTGGCACCACTGATCAGCAGCGCGTGGGGAAGGCGCCCCTGCTGATGCTGGTCCAGCAGCTGGGCCATGGTGTCCTGATGCCAGGGACAAGGCACCTGGATACGGGCTCGGGTTACTTCCACGTGAGCATTTCCTCCAGCAATGGCTGTAACCGGGTACGGACCTGCTCCAGATCACATGAGGCATCCAGCACCCGAAAGCGGTCTGGTTCGTTGCCAGCCCGCTCCAGATAGCACTGGCGAATCCGTTCGAAAAACGCGCTGTCTTCCTGCTCGATACGATCCAGCGCCGCCCGTTTGCCGGCCCGGGCCATGCCCACTTCCACCGGCACATCAAACAGCAAGGTCATATCCGGTCGGGTATCGCGAACCACCAGCTGCTCCAGGCGGGCTATGGCATCGCGGTCGAGGCCGCGCCCGGCACCCTGGTAGGCCCAGGTGGCATCCACAAAACGGTCGCTCAGTACCCAGTCGCCCCGCTCCAGTGCCGGGCGGATCTTTTCTGCCAGATGCTGGGCCCGGGCGGCAAATACCAGCAGCAACTCGGTGTCATCCGCCATTTTTTCATCCGTTGGCGCCAGCAGCACATGGCGGATGTTTTCCGCCAGCGGGGTGCCGCCCGGCTCGCGGGTGATCAGCACGGTCTTGCCGGCCGCCCGCAACCGTTCCGCAAGCCAGTCCAGATTGCTGCTCTTGCCGGCCCCTTCGCCGCCCTCCAGAGTAATGAAGCGGCCCCTCATTGCGCGCCTCCCGGCGAGGAACGGTAGCCTTCCCGGCGGCGCAGTTGATAATCGCGAACCGCCTTCTGGTGCTGGGCCAGGGTTTTCGAGAAGTAATGGCTGCCATCCCCCCGGGCGACAAAATACAGGGATTCGGTTTGCGCCGGCTGTACCGCTGCGAGAATGGCTTCCTGTCCGGGCATGGCGATGGGCGTGGGTGGCAACCCGGAAATCGTATAGGTGTTGTAGGGGGTGGGCCGGCGCAGGTCGGAACGGCGGATGTTGCCGTCGTAGGCCTCGCCCATCCCGTAAATCACCGTGGGGTCGGTCTGCAGACGCATGCCCTTGCGCAAGCGGTTGGTAAAGACACCGGCAATTTCCGGGCGCTCATCGGGCACTCCGGTTTCCTTTTCGATGATGGACGCCAGGATCAGGGCCTCGTAGGGGCTGTCGATGGGCAGGTCGTCGTCTCTCTGTGACCAGGCCTCTTCCAGGAGTGCTTCCTGTCGTTCCAGGGCCCGGCGCAGGAGAGTCAGATCCGAGGTGCCACGGGTATAAAAGTAGGTTTCCGGTGCAAACCAGCCTTCCGGGTGCTGACCCGGACGGCCCAGCTTTTCCATGATCTGGTCATCGGTAAGACTGTCCAGGGTATGCGTCAGGGTATCCTGAGCGGCCAGACGCACACGCAGCTCACGAAAGTTCCAGCCTTCTACCAGAGTCAGACTGCGCTGAATCACTTCACCGCGATCCATTTTTTCCAGCAGGCTGAGCAAGGAGTCACCGGGCTGCAGACGGTATTCCCCCACATGCATACGCCCATCCATGTCGGTCAGGCTGCTGTAAAGCCGTGCCCCCAGACGCCGGAATTCCGCCGGATAGCCGTCGCCCAGCAAACCCTGCTTTTTCAGGCCAAGCAGCACACGACTCAACCCCGCTCCCCGGGGCACCTCCACCACCTCGGGTTCAGACAGCGGCAGAGGTTGATGCAGGTAACTGCTGACCCAGGCCGCCGCCAACGGAATGGCGACCACCAGCAACACCACCAGCAGTCCGAAAATTCGAATTTTTTTACGCATGAGAGAAATTGTAGGGCCTGTGTTGCCGAATGAAATAAATACTTTGCCAAAGTGGTAACGATAGCACTGCGGATAACAGGGAGCTGAGCGGAAAGCCCAGACCATTCAGAGGCGCTTTCGTCGGCAAGTGACGGGTTGCGTCTGATTGTCTCTCACAGATTGCCCGCGGATTTATCCTGGCAGAAAAAGCGCGTCGGCAGAGCGTTGCAATTGCAACACCGAATCCAGCACCGGCCACTGCCATTGCGCCAGTTTACGCACCGGGAGCACGCCGACAACACTGTTGCACAAAAACACACCGCGAGCGCCGTGAAGCTGTGACAGCGGCCTCAAATCACAGGCCACCGTTTCCCCCCGCGCGGCCAGATGCGCCATGAGCCACTGGCGCATTACCCCAGCCACGCCAGCTCGGGCGGCCTGCAAGTCAGGTGTCCACCAATGATCATCGAAGCGGGCAAACAGATTCATCGCCGTGGCTTCCAGGGGCTGGCGACGGCAACTGAGCAGCAGCCCTTCGTGCCAGCCCTGACGAGCCACCTCACGACGAGCCTGTACCTGGGGAAGTCGATTGAGATGCTTGAGCCCGGCCAGGGACTCTGGATACAGAGGGGCATCGCACAGCCCCATTGTGATGCCCTGCTTGCGCAGCGGCTCGGACCAGACCGGTAGCGAACCCGCCTGCCACAACACGGTTGGCTGTGGCTCCGGCGGCGGCAGATAGCCCCGACCTCCCGGCCCCCGGGTCAGGGTGAGTTTGACCACACCGGGCTTCCCTGCCAGGGCAGCGACGCCTTCCGCAATGGCTGCCTGGTAACGACACTCCGGCAGCACTGGCAACCCCAGCGCCCGCACTCCCTGTTGCAGGCGCCGGTGATGACCCGCCCAGAGAGGAACCCGCCCTTCGGCTGTCACTCTCAGGGTTTCAAACAGACCATCGCCATAGGCCAGTCCGCGGTCACGGGGATCGAGCATCACACCTTCTTGAACAGCAGGGTTCCGTTAGTGCCACCGAAACCGAAGGAATTGGACAGGGCGTAATCGATGTTCCGCTGCTGTGCCTTGTTGGCCACCAGATTCAGATCGCAGCCCTCGTCCGGTTCATGCAGGTTGATGGTGGGCGGTGCGATGGAATCACGAATGGCAAGGATGGAGAAAATGGCTTCCACCGCCCCGGCCGCGCCCAGCAGGTGACCGACCATGGATTTGGTGGAGCTCACCGCCAGCTTCTCGGCATGGGCACCAAACAGGGATTTGATGGCAGCAATTTCTGCCAGATCGCCCATCTGGGTAGAGGTGCCATGGGCATTGATATAATCCACCTTATCGGCAGAAACCCCTGCGTTGCGCAGGGCATTTTCCATGGCCTTCATGGCCCCGACACCGCCTTCCGCCGGCGCAGTGATGTGATAAGCATCATCACTCATGCCGAAACCCGCCAACTCCGCATAGATGGTCGCACCACGGGCCTTGGCATGTTCGTAGTCTTCCAGCACCACCGCACCCGCGCCGTCGGCCAGCACGAAACCATCCCGCCCCTTGTCCCAGGGACGGCTGGCGCCCTGGGGATCATCATTACGGGTAGACAGTGCCCGGGCAGCCGCAAAGCCCCCCAGGCCCAGCGGCGTGGAGCCTTTTTCGGAACCGCCCGCGACCATCACGTCTGCCTGGCCCAGCATGATCTGCTGGGCGGCAAAACCAATATTGTGCGTACCGGTGGTACAGGCCGTGGTGATGGCCACGTTGGGCCCCTTCATGCCGTACATGATGGCCAGATTCCCGGCAATCATGTTGATGATGGTGCCAGGCACAAAAAACGGCGACAGCTTGCGCGGGCCGGAGTCCAGCATCTTGACGTGATTGTCTTCAATATTGGTCAGACCACCGATACCGGAGCCAAAAGCCGCACCGACCCGGTCACCGTCCTCCTTGTCCATATCCAGGCCCGCGTCACGGATAGCCTGAATCGCCGCCACAAGCCCGTACTGAATGAAGATATCCATCTTGCGGGCATCTTTCGGAGACAGGTAATCCGCAATGTCGAATTCCGGAACCAGCCCGGCAAAACGTGTGGAAAAGGCTTCCGTATCAAAGTGATCGATATTGCGGATACCGCTCTTGCCCGCCTTGATACCTTCCCAGGTGGAAGCCACATCCGCTCCCAGCGGCGTCAACATTCCCAGACCCGTGATCACTACTCGCCGTGACGTCACCCGAATACCTCCATCCATTATTTTTGCGGCAATAGCGACAAGGTTACTACAAAGTGCCGATCTGCTCGTCGCCGTTATGTAAGCAAAATCAACATTCTGGCCTTGCTTGACCAGCCATGGGGCCGTTCATTCTGCCCGGTTTTCATGACAACCGAACGACCTGTTCAGCGGCAACAAAAAAGCCGCAAGTTCTGAGGAACCTTGCGGCTTTCTTGATACTGCCTGAACGACTGAAATCAGCTGTGAGCCTTGATGTAATCCACAGCAGACTGAACGGTGCTGATCTTCTCAGCTTCTTCGTCAGGAATTTCAGTTTCAAACTCTTCTTCCAGGGCCATCACCAGCTCAACGGTGTCCAGGGAGTCGGCACCCAGATCTTCAACGAAGGACGCTTCTGATTTTACGTCTTCCGGCTTAACACCCAGTTGTTCAACGATGATTTTCTGTACGCGTTCTTCGATGCTGCTCATGATCCTATAACTCTCCTGATTAATGGTGTGCTAGCACCTGTCAGCGGCTATTCTAGGTGAACGCTGTTTGCGCTTGCAACCCAACCGAGCCAGTGCTGCAACTTCAAGTTTTTCCAAATATTTTCTTCTGTAAAAACAGTGTATTAGACCGCTTTTCCAGAAACCCTCCGGTGCCCACTTATTGGGCTATCCGGTAAACATGCCGCCATTGACATGCAAAGTGGTCCCGGTGACGTAACCGCCACCGTCACTGGCAAGCCAGCCAACCGCGCTGGCAATCTCACCGGGTTGCCCCAGACGAGCCAGCGGAATACCCGCCAGAAGTGCGTCCTTCTGCGCCTCTGGCAAGGCCTCCGTCATGTCCGTCTGGATAAAGCCCGGCGCCACGGAATTCACTGTGATGTTACGTGAGCCAAGCTCCCGCGCCAATGCGCGGGTGAAACCTTCTACCCCGCCCTTGGCAGCGGCATAGTTCGCCTGGCCCGCGTTCCCCATGGTCCCGACCACGGAGCTGATATTGATAATGCGACCCCAGCGCGCCTTGGTCATGCCTTTGAGGCAGGCCTTGCTGACCCGATAGAGGGAATTGAGATTGGTGTTGATGACATCTTCCCACTCGTCATCTTTCATGCGCAGCATGATGTTGTCGCGGGTAATGCCTGCGTTATTCACCAGCACCAACGGTGCACCAAACTCATCATTGATGCTCTTTACCGTGCTGGCAACAGATTCCTTGTCGGTCACGTTCAGCACCTTGCCGGCACCGTTGGCGCCCAGCGCTTCACCGATAGCCGCAGCCCCTTTTTCGGAAGTGGCAGTGCCAATCACGAAAAAGCCATCTGCTACAAGCTGCTCGGCAATGGCGCGACCGATGCCACGACTGGCACCAGTAACCAGTGCAATTTTCTTTTCTGACATCCTTATTCTCCTTTCAGAGCGGCCTCGAAGGCCTCTCCGTTTTCCAGCGGCCGGGCAGCAATGTCCCGGTCAATCCGTTTGATCAGACCACTGAGCACCTTGCCGGGACCACATTCATAAACGTGGCTCACACCCTGCTCTTTCAACGCCTGAATGGTTTCCACCCAACGTACTGGCGAATAGAGCTGACGGATCAGCGCGTCACGGATCTGCTCCGGCGCGGTTTCCATGGCCACATCCACATTATTGATCACGGGCATTTCCGCAGCATGAAAATTGGTGGCATTGAGCGTTTCGGCCAGCTTGTCCGCCGCCGGTTTCATCAACGCACAGTGGGACGGCACACTGACCGGCAGAGGCATGGCACGCTTGGCACCCGCTTCCTTGCAGGCGAAGATGGCGCGCTCCACGGCTGCTGCGGAGCCGGCGATCACTACCTGACCGGGCGCATTGAAGTTTACCGCTTCCACCACGTCACCTTCCGCCGCCTGGGCACAGGCCGCACGCACCTGTTCATCATCCAGACCCAGCACCGCCGCCATCTTGCCTTCTCCTTCGGCCACGGCCTGCTGCATCAGCTGTCCACGGGTACGGACCAGACGTACGGCATCACCCAGGTTGATCACACCCGCACAGGTCAGCGCGGTGTACTCACCCAGGCTGTGACCGGCAAGCAGATTCGGGCGCGGGCCGCCGCTCTGTTCCCAAAGCCGCCACAGGGCCACCCCGGCAGTGAGCAACAGGGGCTGGGTATTTTCGGTCTGGTTCAGGGCGTCCTGGGGGCCTTCCTGGCAGAGAGCCCAGATATCCAGGCCAAGGGCGCCGGAGGCTTCCTGGAAGGTCTGCTTTACCGCCGGGCGGTCGGCAAAGTCAGCAAGCATGCCAAGGCTCTGGGAGCCCTGACCGGGAAAAATAAAAGCAGTTTTGGACATTCACTATCCCCTTGAAAGTGCAGGTCGCAGTATGCCGGCTTTGCCGTTAGCTGTCCGGCTCACCCTGCAACAAAGTATTAATGTACTGTTTCAGGCGTCGGTGCCGCTGCTCGCAGGTGCCAGGGCATCGCGGATCAGCGCCGGCACATTGCGGCGCGCTTCCACTTCGGCCACTTCCAGGGCGCTGGTGAAGCCTTCCACCGTGGTACCGCCGTGGCTTTTCACCACCACGCCCCGCAGGCCAACCAGGCTGGCGCCATTGTAACGGTCCGGGTCCATGCGAGATTTCAAGCCACGGAACACCGGCAGTGCCAGCAAGGCGGAAAGCTTGCGCAACCAGGAACGCTCCGCTTCCTCGCGGATCATGTTCTTGAGCATCTTGGCCACGCCTTCCATGGTCTTGAGCGACACATTGCCCACGAAACCGTCGCAGACCACCACGTCGGCCTCACCGGCGAAGATGCCATCCCCTTCAATAAAGCCGGCGTAATTGATGTTTGGCGCATCCCGCAACAGCGCAGCGGCGTCCTTGATCTGCTCGTTGCCCTTGATATCTTCCTCACCGATATTGAGCAGGGCCACTCGGGGATGGCGTACCCCATCCACCGCATTGACCAGGGCTTGTCCCATGAGGGCAAACTGCAACAGGTGCTCTGGCTCGGAATCCACATTGGCGCCCAGGTCCAGCATATGACAGTGACCGGAGACAGTGGGAATGGCGGTGCAGATGGCGGGTCGATCCACCCCGGGGAGGGTTTTCAGTACAAAGCGGCTCACGGCCATGAGTGCGCCGGTATTACCGGCACTGATCGCCGCCTGGGCACGCCCTTCCTTGACCATGTTGATGGCCACCCGCATGGAAGAGTCTTTTTTCTGGCGCAGGGCCACGGCCACCGGATCATCCATGGCCACCAGTTCGCTGGCAGGCTGGACCGTCACCCGGGGATGGCCATCAAGGCCGGCCTTTTTGATGGCGTCAGCCAGCGGTTCCGGCTGGCCAACGAGAATAATGTGCAGATGTTCCTGGCGGGAAAGCATTGTTGCCACAGCAGGCACTGTCACGGCCAGACCGTGATCTCCCCCCATGGCATCCACCGCCAACGTCACAACCGACATGGGCTGTTTCCTTGTTATCAATTCAGCGGCGGACATTCTGACAAATTTCCGCCCATGGAAACATGGTGACTTCTTATTCGCTTACAAAAATGACCACTTACAAAAAATCCTCCCGAAGGAGGATTTCATGGTGCCTTTACAGGTGCAGGCACACAGCAAAACGGGAGCCCCTGGCTCCCGCGTCACTTATTCGTCGTCGGTCTCAACCTGACGAATCACCTGGCGGCCACGGTACATGCCGTCCGGAGAAATGTGGTGACGACGGTGAACTTCACCGGTGTTGGTATCTTCGGTCAGCGCGGCAGAAGTCAGCGCGTCGTGAGAACGGCGCATGCCGCGCTTGGAACGGGTTTTACGGTTCTTCTGAACAGCCATTTCGAACTCCTCGGGCGTTTATTCAGCCTGAATTTACTTGCCTTGACCTTTTAATTTGGCCAGCACGGCAAAAGGGTTATCCGCGTTTTCCTGTTTCTCAGGTTTACCGCTCTCGTGCGGTAAAGCTGTCGGGCAAGAGTCATGCAGTGCCACCAACGGCATGGCCAGCAACAATTCCTCTTCAAGCAGATCGGTGAGCACCATGGGCTCCTCACCAACCAGCCAGGGGTCCAGTCGCTCCGGCAACGCCTTGGCCTGATCCTCATTCCATACCAGCGCCACATTGATGGTCGCCTGTACGTCACAGGTCACTGGCTCCAGGCAGCGCTGGCATGGCAGCACCAGTTTCGTGCTAACCTCGCCCTCGATACGCCGATGCCCCTCTTCATCACGACCGAACGCCAGTGATATTGCTACCGGCTGGTCCAGACTTTCGTGGTATTCCTGCAGGCGAGGCAGGTCTCCAACGGTGAGCTGGCCCTCAACGACGCGACCCTGATCCGCGTATTTGCGGGGATCGAGGAACTGTGGCAGTTGCCCTGAAAACATAAGCGCGCAATTCTAGGGCCGCAAGGCCCGCCTGTCAAAGTTAATGTGGTCAGCTAAGCTACTGACGTGAAAAGAGTTTTTTGTAACCGGCAAAAAGATTACCGGTCTGGAGGCAGAAATCCGGCCCAGGCAGGTCATTTTACCCGGTTTAACGGCCTACAGCCCTTCTTCCATCCCGGGAAAATCACTACACTCTGCCGCGCCTGAAGCGGAGATTATCATGACCGACACCCCTGCCCTGTTACTTGCCTCATCCTCACCTTTCCGTCGCCAGTTATTGGACAAGTTAGGTGTGGATTTTATCCACCAGAGCCCGGATATCGATGAATCCCCCCTGGCGGGCGAATCTCCCCGTGAAATGGTGATGCGCCTGGCCCTGAACAAGGCCTCGGCCCTGGCCGGTGACCACCCGAATACACTGATTATCGGTTCTGACCAGGTCGCCGTGATCGGCGATCAGGTGCTGGGCAAACCCGGCACACGGGAAAAGGCCATCGATCAGCTGACGTCAGCCAGCGGCCAGAGGGTCACTTTTCTTACCGGCCTGTGTCTGCTCAATACCGCCACCGGACGAAGCCAGGTAGCCTGCGACCCTTTTCACGTGCAGTTTCGCACTCTGCGCCCGGAACAGATCGAGCGCTATGTGGACGCAGAACAGCCTCTCAATTGCGCCGGCAGCTTCAAATCCGAGGGACTGGGCATCGTCCTGTTCAAGGCAATGGAAGGCCGCGACCCCAATACCCTGGTGGGCCTGCCGTTGATTCTGTTGACGGAATTCCTGGCAGCGGAGGGACTCTCTCTGCCTCTATAAAGGAATGGCGCGGGCTCCGGAGCAATGCGGCCTCCGGAACCCGCTAGCTGGCGGCGCTCTTTCAGCGAATTTCCGGAGCCGCCGACAGACCCAGCGTCTTGGCGACACCTTCGCCGATGGAAACACCGAAACGACGCACGAACTCTTCCAGGGGCGAGCGGCTGACGCTGTAGTTCACCATCTCTTCCAGATTGACCACATCCCGGGCCACGTCACCGGGGCTTTTCAGGCCATCCACCAATCCCAGATCCAGCGCTTTCTCACCGGTCCAGAACAGGCCAGAGAAAATCTCCGGATGGGTATCTGCCTTGAGACGATCGCCTCGGCCATTCTTCACGGCGGTAATAAACTGCTGATGGATCTCATCCAGCATCGTCTGCATATGCTCTCGATCATCCGCGCTGATCGGGGAAAACGGATCCATCACTGCCTTGTTTTCTCCTGCGGTGAGCACACGGCGCTCCACACCCAGCTTGTCCGCAGCTTCCTGGAAACCGAAACCGGCCATAATCACACCGATGGACCCCACGATACTGGCGGGATCCGCATAAATTTCATCCGCGGCAGAGGCAATGTAATAGGCACCAGAGGCACCGAGATCGGTAATGGCGGCGTACACCTTCTTCTCCGGGTACTCGGCACGCAGCCGCTTGATCGCGTTGTAAACCTGGTTGGACTGCACCGGGGAGCCGCCCGGGCTATTGATCTTGAGAACGATGGCTTTGGCGTTTTCCGCTTCGAAAGCCCGAGTCAGCCCGGAGACAATCATATCCGCACTGGCATCCTGATCCGGGGCAATCACGCCGGAGACGTTAACGAACCCCACATGCTCCTCGGTGACTGTCATGCTTTCCCCGGTTTTGCCCGGCAACATGACGAAAAGCAGCACGAAAAGGTAAACGAAAGTGAGAATCTTGAAGAAAATACCCCAGCGACGGGATTTGCGGTGCTCGTCCTGGGCCTGGCCCAGCAATTTCTCGATGAGTTTCCACTCTCGCTCATTCCCGGGACGGGAAGATGGGGACTGATTTTCCATTTACAGACTCTCCGTAACCAGTTCAGTGGCTGCCAAACCCAGTACAGGCAGCAGATGGTGCAATCTATCAATGACAGCCAGAGGCTCACAAGGCAATAGCTTCTCCACCGGGTGGGCACCGTAACTGACCGCAACACGATCAACACCGGCGGCACGAGCCATCTCCAGATCAAACGTGGTGTCACCCACAACAATCGCCCTCTGTGCCGGCACCGCCAGCTCTTCGAGCAACTCCAGCACCATGGCGGGATGTGGCTTGGAATGACTTTCATCGGCGCAACGGGAGGCATGGAAGTAACGATCCAGCCCGGTATTGCCCCACACCCGCTGCAACCCCTTGCGGCTTTTGCCTGTGGCGACCGCCAGCTTCAGCCCGGTATCCCGCAGTTCGGTCAATAACGATTCGGCACCGGGATAGAGCGCGCTGGGGGTCGCCTCTGCGGCAATAAAGTGGAATGCATAGCGCTCGCGCATGGATTCGATGCCACCGCCGTCCAGCACCGGGTACAGCGTCCCGATTGCCTCCGGCAGCCCCAGTCCGATAATGCTGCGCACCACTTCATCGGGCAGTGAAGGCAACCCCAGATCCCCCGCCGCAAGCTGCATACAGCTGACGATACGCCCGGTGGAGTCCATCACCGTGCCATCCCAGTCAAAGATCACCAGATCATAATTCACCGGGCACCTCGCAGGGCGGTCAGGATGGCCTCGAAATCCTCATCCAGCGGCGCGGTGAGGGAAACCGTCTTGCCGGTATTCGGGTGAGGAAAAACCAGGGTCCGGGCATGCAGGCACAGCCGTTTGTGACCGATGCTGGCCAGCAACGCGGCGCCTTTGTCCGTGCCGTATTTGTCATCCCCCAGCAGAGGGAACCCGCCAAACTGGCTGTGCACGCGAATCTGGTGTGTGCGCCCGGTTTCCAGGGTGGCTTCCACCAACTGTGCGTCCGCCAGCCGCTCCAGCATGTGAAAATGGGTCACCGAGGCTTTGCCTTCCCGTGACACCCGGACGATTCGCTCGTTGCCGTTCTGCATTTTCAGCAGAGGCGCATCCAGGGTCCGCTCCTTGCCCTTGAACCCCTGACAGAGCAGCCAGTAGCGTTTCTCTACCTGACCGGCCTGCATCAGTCGCTGCAGCTTGCGCAGAAAGGCACGCTTGCGGGCCACCATGATCAGGCCGCTGGTATCCCGATCCAGTCGGTGTACCAGTTCCATTTCCTTTTCCTGGGGGTAAATGACCCTCAGGGCCTCAATCAGCCCCAGGCTCACCCCGCTACCGCCATGCACGGCCAGCCCCGCGGGCTTGTTGAAAACGAAAAGCTGGTCATCCTCATAGACGCAGGCACGGCTGAGCCGCTCGGTAAGTCCGCTGCTGACCACCGGTGGCGCCTCGGATTCACTGGTACGGATCGGCGGGATACGCACCACATCGCCACTGGCCAGCCGGGTAGTCTGTTTGGCGCGCCCTTTATTCACCCGCACTTCCCCGGAGCGGATAATCCGGTAGACACGGGATTTGGGCACCCCTTTGAGGTGGGTGAAGAGGAAATTGTCCAGGCGTTGACCGTGACGGCCTTCGTCGATGGTCACGAAGCTGACACGATCCGCTGCGGGGGTCTCGTCTGACATGGCGGCGATTCTATAGAAAAGCAGTTAATAGTGAACAGTTAACAGTGAATAGTTGCGCGCAAAAGTGCATTCTCACCTAAAATGCCGCCAGCTCGCGCCCAACTCCCAAGCGCGCGCATACACCTATCAACAACACAGAATCGATACTGTAAAGCTATTAACTGTTAACGATTAACTATTCACTGCCCCCTTCCTATCTGATTGATCCCCCTTGGCTTTTGCTGCTATAGTCAAGCGTCGACCTGAATATAGGCGACGGCGACGCGCAGCGAACATTCGCCGTCCGGCCCGCTCCGGCATAGCCGAGAAGACAGAGCCCGCCTCAGGTTTACAACAAGCGTTATCGCCCATTCGCAGAATGCAGTGTGGGCAAACGCTGCAGATGAACCCATTTAAACAGCGTCCGATGACGGACCCTGAACATTAACGATGGTGGCTGCAGCGCCGGTCAAACGACCTGGAAAACAGACAGACAAGAGTTTACACATTGCTGTGTGACGCTAACCACGGCAATCGCGTGAAGCATTATAGACTGGCCACTTGCCAGTACGATTACGCACTAAACATTGCACACAACTCGGAGAGCCGCTGACTCAGGCACAATCATCACCCAGGAAAGCGATTAAACACGCCCAGCGTGCGCCCTGCCCGTGACAAGCCTGCCAGCACTCCCCCTGGTCTGCTACCGGTTACATTCCGGCCCTGCCTCATGCCACCACAACCTTGTGGTAGCACCATGAAACGTATGCTTATTAACGCCACTCACCCTGAAGAGGTTCGGGTGGCACTGGTCGACGGCCAACGGCTGTATGACCTGGATATCGAACACAGAACCCGCGAACAGAAAAAGGCCAACATCTACAAAGGCAAGATCACCCGGGTAGAACCCTCCCTGGAAGCCGCCTTCGTGGACTTCGGCGCTGAACGCCACGGTTTTCTCCCTCTCAAGGAAATTTCTCGCCAGTACTTCCAGAAAGACCCGAAAGATATCCAGGGTCGCATCAACATCAAGGAAGTCATCAAGGAAGGCCAGGAAGTCATTATCCAGGTGGCCAAGGAAGAGCGCGGCAATAAAGGCGCCGCCCTCACCACCTTCATCAGCCTGGCCGGCCGCTATCTGGTACTGATGCCCAACAACCCCCGGGCCGGCGGTATTTCCCGTCGCATTGAGGGTGAGGAACGCCAACAGCTCAAGGAAGCCCTGGGCGCGCTGACCATCCCCGATGAAATGGGGGTCATTGTTCGCACCGCAGGGCTGGGCCGTAGCGCCGAAGAACTGCAGTGGGACCTGAACTACCTGCTGAAGCTGTGGAATTCCATTGATGATGCCTCCCGGGAACGCAAGGCGCCCTTCCTGATCTACCAGGAATCCAACGTCATCATCCGCGCCATTCGCGATTATCTGCGCAAGGACATTGGCGAAGTCCTGATCGACTCCAAAAAAGTCTACGACGAGGCCCAGGGCTTCGTGCAGCAGGTCATGCAGGACTTCCAGCACAAGATCAAGCTGTACAGCGATGAGACGCCGCTCTTTTCCCGCTTCCAGATCGAATCCCAGATCGAGACCGCCTTCGAGCGTGAAGTCAAACTGCCGTCCGGTGGTTCCATTGTCATCGATCCCACCGAAGCGCTGGTATCCATCGATATCAACTCCTCCCGGGCCACCAAGGGCGCGGACATCGAGGAAACCGCCCTGAACACCAACCTGGAAGCGGCGGATGAAATCGCCCGCCAGTTGCGCCTGCGTGATATCGGCGGCCTGATCGTGGTGGACTTCATCGACATGGGGCCGGCACGCAATCAGCGCGATGTGGAAAACCGCATGCGCGATGCCCTGGAGGCTGACCGGGCCCGTATCCAGCTGGGTCGCATCTCGCGCTTTGGCCTGCTTGAGCTGTCCCGACAGCGGCTGCGGCCGAGCCTGGGTGAAACCTCCAGCATTGTCTGCCCGCGCTGTAACGGACAGGGCCATATCCGTGACGTGAAATCCCTGGCGCTGAGCATCCTTCGCCTGATCGAAGAAGAGGTCATGAAGGAGCGCACCGGCGAGATCCAGGCCCAGGTACCGGTGGCCGTGGCCACCTACCTGTTGAACGAAAAGCGCGAACCCCTGCGCGCCATTGAAGATGCGCATAACGTTCGTGTGGTCATCATCCCCAACCAGAATCTGGAAACCCCGCATTTCGAGGTGGAACGGATTCGCGATGACCAGACCACCGCCCAGCCAAGCCATGAGATGGAGCTGCTGGAAGGAAACAAGGATGCAGATATCGCTTCCGCCCAGGATACGGAAATCAAGACCCAGGAGCCGGCGGTCAAACTGATGGCGCCGGATACCGCCCCGCCAGCGCCGAAGCCGGCCCCGGCACCGGCGGCTACCGCAACAGAAAATCTGGGTATCCTGGCCCGCTTCTTCACCTGGCTGGCGCAGATCTTTACCAGCGAGCCCAAGCCGGCCAAGGTCAAGAAACCCCAGCCCCAGGGCAAGGGTAACCCGCGCCAGCAACACTCCCGCGGCGGTCGCGGCGGCAACAACCGTAACCGTAACGACAACCGAAACAAGCAGGATGCTGGCAAGAGCGGCGGCAAGGGTGGCGACAGTGATAATCGCAATCCGCGCAACAAACGCCAGAACGACAAGGACGGTGGCAATCGCAAGAACGATAACCGCCAGTCGGACAACCGTTCCGCAGACCGCTCCGGCGACAACAAGGACGACAATCGCAACGAACGTCGCGGCCGTAACGACAACCGTCGTAACCGCAACGATAACCGTGGCGGCGACAACCGTAACGACGGTCGTAACAATGAAGGCCGCAATGACAACAAGGGCGACAAGAGCGACGGCGGCAACAAGCCACGCAACAAGAAGCCCCAGCAGCAGGACAACACCGAAGGCAGCAGTGACAGCAAGGGGCCCAAGGCACCCCGTCGCAACGATGCCAAGGATGACCGCCCCCTGCGCGAACGCCAGCGTCCTGCAAAAACTGCAGCCAGTGGCGACAAGCCTGCTGGCGAGCAGAAGCCCCAGCAGGCTCAACCGGCCCGCAACGTAAAGCAGGGCGACAAGCCCCAACCGACCCGCTCCCCTGCCCCGACAGCAGAGCAGGACGATGAAGGCCATCCGCCGGCGAAGCTGGTTCCGGCACAGGAACCCACTGCCAGTGCGCAGCCTCAGGCAGCCAGCAAAGCGGAGAAAACAGAGAAAGCCGAAAGTGAACGCGCGGCCAAGCCGGCACAGCCTCAGGAAACGGCCAAAACCGAAAAGGTAGAGACAGGCGCCGAGGCACAACCCGCTGAGCAAGCTGCCACCCCGGCTCCGGTTGCGGAAAAGCCGCAAGCAGACACGCAGCCCAAGCAGCCGGTAAACGCCGAGCCGCCAGTGAAGGCTGAAGCGAAACCGCACGCTGAAGCGCCCGAGAAACCGGCCGAAAAACCGGTAGCGCCCGCGCCTGCTGCGGAGAAACCTGCCCAGGAAGCGGAAGCGTCCCAGGCCGAAACGCCGAAAGCGGCCGCGCCCAACGCTGAGCAGCCCGCCACTGCACCGCAACCGGCTGCTGCCAAAGCCCCTGAGCAAGCTGCGCCACAAGCCCAGGACACGGCCAAAGCAGAAACGCCTGACCAGGCGCCCGCTGCAGAGGCCCCGGTTCAGGCGGAAGACAAGCCTGCCGCCAGCGAACCGGTGGCAGAAAAGAGCCCGGCCGAAGGCGATACGACGGTCCGCGCCAGCAATGATCCGCGCCAACCGGGCTACCAGCGCACTGCGCCGGCTCCCCGTGAAGCGGAGAAGCCGAAGGCGGCCCCCAAGCCGGAAGCCAATGCGCTCCCCAGCCGGGCCACCGAGGTGAAAGCGGTACGCGCCGAAGCCAAGCCCGCCGCCGCAGAAATGGGCCGGGCCAGCAATGACCCGCGCCAGCGTCGTCGGCAGCAACAGGCCGAAGCGGCCGCCGCCGCCAAAGCCGCAGAAGAGGATGCTTCCTCGGAATCCTGAGGTAAGCTGACTCTTGACCATAAAAAAGCCCCGCTCTTTTGAGCGGGGCTTTTTTATGGGTGCTTTCCAAAACGTAGGGTGCACTGAGCCTAAGGCGAACTCTTCGCGCTCAAGCACGCATACTCTCTCGTTCGTACAGCTCCGCTATTACGGCAGCAGGACCGGCTCCTGCTCCAGGCTGACGCCGAAGCGCTCCCACACATCACGACGCACGGCAGAGGCCAGTGCCAGCACATCATCGCTGGTCGCGCCGCCATGGTTGACCAGCACCAGGGCTTGCTCAATATGCATACCCACGGGACCCAACCTGCGGCCCTTCCAACCGGCCTGTTCGATCAGCCAACCGGCAGCCAGCTTGATGCCCTCGGGCTGCTCATAACCCACCAGGCCCGGGAAGCTCTTTTTCAGTTGCCCCGCCTTGCTGGCAGTGACCACCGGATTTTTGAAAAAGCTGCCCGCATTGGCCAGTACCGCCGGGTCAGGCAATTTACTCTGACGCACGGCAATCACTCGCTCGCGCACGGACGCCGGCGATATTTCGTCACTGGGTAAATGGCCGAAGTATTCTTTCAGGGGACCATAACTCACATTACAGGCGGGTATCTTGTTGAGGCGCAGCTCGATGCCGGTAATCACATAACGGCCGCGATCACGGCTTTTGAAACGGCTGTCACGGTAGGCGAACGCACATTCTTCGGCAGCAAAGTGAGTCACCCGACCGGTTGCCACTTCCATGACGGTCACCTGCTCCAGCACTTGCGACAGCTCTACCCCATACGCGCCGATATTCTGGAAGGGTGCCGCCCCGGCGGTGCCGGGAATCAGTGACAGGTTTTCCAGTCCCTGCCAGCCCTGCTCCACCGTCCAGCCCACCAGGTCATCCCAGTGCACTCCGGCACCGGCAGCGACCCAGACACAGTGTTCATCCTCTTTTACCCTGGCCATACCGTCCATGGCCGGACACAGGGTCAGACCGGGCAAATCATTCTGGATCACCAGATTGCTGCCTTCACCGATTACGTGTAACGGCTGTGATGGATCCCGCGTTGCCAGCACCTGCTCCAGGGCATCCAGCGTGGCTGGCCGGGCCAGACGTCGGGCCCGGGCAGGCAGGCGCAGGGTGTTCAGTGCACTCAGATCCGCATCCGTTTCTATCAGTGCCGGCGGCAGGCTCATAGCCGCTCCCGCAACGCGTCCAGCAGACCGTCGGCACCGCCCTCAATCAGGTCCAGTACCCGGTCGAAACCGTCCTCGCCGCCATAGTAGGGATCCGGTACCTCTTTCACTGACGCGGCGGTGGAGTAATCCAGAAACCGGCCCAGCGTCACATTCACATCCGCTGGCTGCATGGCTTGCAGATCCGCCAGATTGGTATTGTCCATGGCCAATACCACATCAAATTCATAGAAGTCCTGCGGGCTCACCTGCCGAGCACGCAGGGTATCCATCTGATAACCGCGGCGGGCCGCCGCTTCCCGGGTGCGGGGATCCGGGGCACGACCGATATGCCAGTCACCGGTACCGGCGCTGTCGATACGGATATGCGCTTCCAGGCCGGCGGCGATCACCCGCTCGCGAAAGACCGCTTCAGCGGTCGGCGAACGACAGATATTACCCAGACAGACGAACAGGACGGACACCGTCATACCTGCCCTCCCAGTTGTTTTCGCAGGCGATCCAGATCTGCCGGGGTATCCACCCCGCCGGGTACGACCTCAGTGGCCGGCGCCACATGGATCGCCACGCCGTTGGCCATGGCTCGCAGCTGCTCCAGGGATTCCAGTTGTTCCAGTTGGGCTGGCGGCCACTGGACATATTGGTGAAGGAAAGACACCCGATAGGCATAGATGCCGATGTGCCGCCACCACTGGCCATCGCGGATATCCCTGCCACCCTCCGCAAAACCATCGCGATGCCAGGGGATCGGCGCACGGGAAAAATACAGGGCTCGACCCTGGTCATCGAACACCACTTTCACCACATTGGGGTTGAACAGAGAGTCCGCATCATCGATGGGCTCACACAGAGTGGCCATCTGGCAGGAAGGATTGGCGGCCAGGTTGGCGGCTACCTGGTTAATCACCGACGGCGGAATCAACGGCTCATCGCCCTGCACATTGACGATAATATCGTCATCGGCCAATCCCAGTGTGGCGGCCACTTCCTGAAGACGATCGGTGCCCGAAGGATGGTCCTCCCGGGTCATCACCACCGGCACCTGTCCGTCCAGGGCAGCCGCAATGCGGCTGTCATCGGTGGCCACATAGACCTGCCCCGCCTCACTCTGCTGGCAGCGCTCGGCGACTCGTACCACCATGGGTTTGCCGGCAATATCCGCCAGCGGTTTACCCGGTAGGCGGGTTGATGCGTACCGGGCAGGCACCACCACATAAAAACTCATCAGAAAACCTCATTCAGTAAAGCTTCAAGCTACAAGCCGCAAGCTACAACGCGAGCAAAGGATTGTTGAAACACATGAGCCGCGACCAGCGATCAAGCGCGACCAGCGCCGCTCACAATAAAACAAAGCCTATTCCTCGTTGAAGCTTGTAGCTTGCAGCTATTCCTTTCCCAGCGCCCGGTCCAGCATCTGCTCCAGCAACCCCTCAGGCAAACTGGCTGTCACCGGCAGGTACCACCAGTGAGGCTCTGCGAAAGGAGCGCATTTGACCGCATCCTTCTCCGTCATGAGTACGGGCAGCCCATCAGCAAAAGCCAGATCCGCTGGCTGGAAAGCGTGATGATCGGGGAAGACATGAGGAGTCGTGCCAAGACCCAGCATACTGAGCAGATTGAAAAAGCGCTTGGGGTTGCCAATACCGGCCACCGCATGGACCTGGGGATGCTTGCGCAGGAATGCCCGGGGATCGAGCGTTTCCTCCGTGGCCAGGGAGGTGATGTCTGCAGGTCGCATTATCATGGGGTATGCCCCACTCCAGCCGCCCCCAGTGCTGACCACGAAATCCACCTCCTTGAGGCGAGTGGCCGGCTCGCGCAACGGACCCTCCGGCAAACAGCGTCCATTACCAAGACCACGCTGGCCGTCCACCACAACAATTTCAGCGCTGCGGGGCAAGGCATAGTGCTGCAGACCATCGTCACTGATTACCAGATCCGGGCTGTACTCACGAATCGCCACATCCAGAGCGTTACGGCGGTCCGGGTCCAGAATAACCGGCACCCCGGTGCGACGGGCGATGAGCACCGGCTCGTCCCCCACTTCCAGGGCATTGCTGTCCGCCGTGACCTGGCGGGGATACTGATCCGTCTTGCCTCCGAATCCCCGGGATACCACTGCCACCTTCAATCCACGGGCAACGGCGGCCTGGACCAGGGCGATCACCAACGGGGTCTTGCCGGTACCGCCCACGGTGATATTACCGACGACCAACACCGGCACCGGCGGTAACGGCCTTTGCTTGCGGAACCGTTGCAGCCGGCGCTTGGCTTCCAGTGACACCAGCAGGGAGAGTGGTCTCAGCGGCACCAGCCAGGGGCTGCCCTTGTACCAGCCCTGTTGAATCCATTCGCTCAATGAGCCCATGGCCGACTTACTCCTCGGCAAAATCCATGCGGTACAACTGGGTGTAGAGGCCGTTTCTGTCCAGCAGCTCCTGATGGGAACCCTGCTCGATCAGCTGCCCCTGATCCAGTACCAGAATTCGGTCCGCCTTCTCGATGGTCGACAGGCGGTGGGCGATAACCAGGGTGGTACGGCCCTGCATGACTTGCTCCAGCGCTTGCTGGATGTGGTGCTCGGATTCCGTGTCCAGAGCACTGGTCGCCTCGTCCAGAATCAGGATCGGCGCGTCTTTCAACAGCGCCCGTGCAATGGCAATACGCTGACGCTGCCCTCCCGAAAGCTGAACCCCATCCTGGCCCAGCCGGGTATCAAGCCCCTGCTCCAGCTGCTCAATAAATCGCCAGGCGTGGGCGTCACGGGCGGCCTGCTCGATCGTCGCATCATCCACGCCGCGAAGCTCACCATAGGCGATATTGTTGCGCACCGTATCGTTGAACAGCACCACCCGCTGGCTGACCATGGCAATCTGATGACGCAGATCCGCAAGCTGGATTTCGGGCAGCGGCACACCATCAAGGAGAATACGGCCCTGATCCGGATCGAAGAAACGGGGCAACATGGCACTGATGGTACTTTTCCCTGCCCCGGAACGCCCGACCAGCGCCACGGTTTCACCGGACTTGATAGAGAAGCTCAAATTTCTCAGTACCGGTTCGGCCGGGTCATAACCATAGGTGACGCCGTCAAATTCAATATCCCCCCGTGCCTTGGCTGGCAACACGTAGGTCCCGGCATCTTCTTCCTGTTCGGTATCCAGCAACTCGAACAGGCTGGCGGCGCCGGTGACCCCGCGCTGCACTTTCACATTCACATCCGTAAGCTGCTTGAGCGGCTTCTGGATCATGCCGGCAGCAGCGATATAGGACAGGAAGCCGCCGACGGACAGGTCTTCCCCCATCAGGTTGATATACAGAAACGTGATGGCACCGATCCCCACAGCCACAAACAACTGCACAATCACCGTGCTGGCAATCTTGCTGGCATTGAGCTTCACATTCTGTTTGGCAAAGCTGCGGCTGACGCTATGAAAACGATCGGCTTCCTGTTCCTGGGCACCGAAAATTTTCACCTCACCACTGCCCTCGATAGCTTCGCCGAGAAAGTGGGTGATGTTTGCCATGGAGGACTGGATACGACGGCTGATTTTGCGAAAGCGCTTGCTGGTCACATTCACGACCAGGGCAATCAAGGGCACAACTGCTACCAGAATCAGGGTGAGCTTCCAGTTTTGCCAGAGCAGGAAGGCGGTCAAGCCGATTACCGTCAAGCCTTCGCGAATAATCACGATAATGGCATCGGTACCGGCACTGGTAACCTGCTGGGCGTCGAAGATGATTTTCGACATGATCCGCCCGGACGCATTGCGGTGATACTCCGACTGGGGCAATCGCAACACATGACCAAACACATCATTGCGCAGCACATACACCAACTGCTGCGCTACCCAGTTCATGGAGTAGCTGCCCATGAACTGGCCCAGGCCCTGAAAGATCACCAACACCAAGGGCGCGATGGAAACCAGCAGGACCTTGGCATCGGTAGGCTCGACAATGGTTTCACCGAGAAAACCGGCAAGCTGGGCGGCTCCGGCCTGTGTGGCCGCGTACAGGGCATAGCCGATTACGCTGATAACCAGCATGAACCAGTAGGGTCGAACGTAACTGAGCAGCCGCTTGTAGGTCGGCCACACGTCCACAGAGGATTGACTCATTGTGCCTCGTTGGGAGATTCGCGAGTAGTGAGCGACAGCTTAACAAAACCCAGCTGCCCGGCCACGTCATAAACGCGAACCACCGACTGATAGGCCACATTGGCATCCGCATAGATTTGCAACGGAAGGTCGGTTTTTTCCTGACCCAGTTTCAGTAGAGCCATGCGCAGCGTCTTGCTGTCACTGGCGGCCAGTTTTTCACCATTGACCAGATAATCGCCGGTAGAGGTGATCGTCACCTCCACCTGTTCGGGAGACTGAGCCAACGGTGCCGCATCAGCCTCCGGCAAGGTGATCGACAACTGGGTCTTGTCATCAAAGGTGGTGGAGACCATGAAGAAAATCAGCAGCAGGAACACCACATCAATCAGGGGCGTCAGATTAACGCTGATCTCCTCCTGGCTGGGCCGGGGAAATTTCACGCCTTGCCTCCCGGTTCCGCCTCGCGATCGCCATGGACCAGATCCACGACATGCACCGCGCTCTGTTCCAGCTCCATGGTGATTTCTTCCACCCGACGTACAAAAAAACGATGGAAGAAAATGGCGGGAATCGCCACCACCAGACCGGCAGCGGTGGTCAGCAGCGCCTGGGAAATACCGCCGGCCAGTTGGGCCGCATCGCCCGTACCATGCATCATGATGGCGGCAAAGACATCAATCATGCCGATCACGGTACCCAGCAAACCCAGCAGCGGCGTAATGGCGGCGATGGACCCCAGGGTGCTGAGAAATTTTTCCAGTTCATGGACCACGATGGTGGCACTCTCCTGGATGCTTTCCTTCATGATGTCACGACCATGACGGGCATTGGCCAGACCGGTGGCCAGAATCCGGCCCAGTGGTGAGCTGTCGCGCAGCTTGACCAGGTTGCCCTCGTTGAGCAGACCCCGCTTGAGCAGTGTCTGCACCTGCGGCAAGGTATCCGCCGGTGCCAGCTTGCTCGGACGCAGTGTCCAGAAACGTTCCACCACGATGGCCAAAGCCACCACCGAACAGATCAAGATCGGGAGCATCATCCAGCCCCCGGACTGCACAAGATCCTGCACCTTTATTTCTCCCCTCACTCACAGCGGCGCCAATAAAGCGCGCGCCGGGTTAATGGTTACCAGAAACGCCAGGCCGCTGGCCGATGCCAGGGTCTTTCACGATATTGGCGCCATGTTGTTATAAGCGGCACATTATCAGCGGCACCCCAGCGAAACACAATCATGCCATCACGGTCGGTGCGCAGAACTGTGACACCGGCATTGCCCAGCCGTTGCAGTACCTGTGGATGCGGATGACGAAACCGATTCCGATAACCGGCACTGACCAGGGCATAGGCGGGCCGTAGCTGTCGCAGCAACGCCGCACTGGTACTACTGTTACTGCCATGATGGGGCACGACCAGCAAGTCCGTGGGCGGCAGCTCACCCAACAACCGATACTCGCTCTGCTTACCGATATCACCAGGAATCAACAAGGAGCGGTCGGCACCGGCCACATGGAGCACACAACTGGACTCATTGCCCGGCCTGACGCCCCGCCGGGGCCACAGCAACGAAAAGGCCACGCCGTCCCATTGCCACTGCTGCCCGGCATTGCAGGGCCGACTGTCCGGCACCCGTGAGGATTCCCCGCTCAGGACCGGTGCCATCCCCGCCAGCGCATCCGCTCCGCCAGCATGGTCATTGTCGCCATGGCTGATAATGATGCGATCCGGTGTCAGCCCCTGGCGGGCCAGCCACGGCACCACAATACGTCTGGCCATACTGTCACCGGGCCAGGATGGCCCGGTATCGTAAATCAGCAGATGCTCCCGGGTGCGAACCGCCAGCGCCAGACCCTGGCCCACATCAAACGCCACCAGCTGCCACTCACCGTCGGGCAATGGCTGCGGGCGCTGGCACAGCCAGGGCAACAACAATAGCGGCAACAGCCGGCGCGGAAAGGGTAACGAAGGTAACAGCAGCACGGTCAGGGCCAGCAGCGCAAAGGCGCCATTGATCGCCGTGGGTAGTGGCGACCGCCAGTGTCCGGTCCATGCTGCCAGCGCGTCCATCAACCACACCGATAACTCGGTACCGGTGGCCGCCCCCTGCAAAAGCCAGGTCTGCTGAAACAGGCTGCCCAGCAACGCCAGAGGTACCACCAGACAGGTATAGAGGGGAATCAGTACCAGATTGGCCAGCGGTGCGCTTACCGACCATTGTTGGAATAAAATGGCGCCGACCAACGCCATGACCAGCGGCAACAGCACCAGCAAGCGGCGCCCGCCATGGCTGGTCAACAGCACGGCGATGGTCAGTACCGCACCGAACGATAACCACAGGCTCTCGGACAATGCGGACAGGGGAAACAGCAGCAACACCAGCAACAGCGCCATGCCAAGGCTTTTCCACAGCGGAACAGCCACGCGGGTACATTGCGCCCCGGCCACCACCGCCAGCATGATCACAGCCCGGACGGTTGGCAGGCTGAAACCGGCCAGGGCGGCATAACCCAGCGCCGCCAGCAACGCGGGGCCCCATGCCAGTTGCTGCAGGGTGAACGCCCCCAACAAAGGAAAAAGCCGCTGCAGGAGCGGCCCCAACAACCAACGCCCCAACCACCAGAACCAGCCTGCCACGATGGCAATATGTAGCCCGGAGATAGCCAACAGATGCGCGCCACCGGTTATCTGGAACTGCTGCCACAGTTCAGGGGACAGGCGCGACCGGTCGCCCACCACCAATGCCGGCAGAATGGCCCTGCCTGCCGGTGATTCAGCCACCTGCTCCGCCACCCGCTCTGCCCCGCTCTGCCGCCAGCTATCCAGCCCCACCGCTTCATCCAGCACGCGCCATGCCTTTACCGTGCCTCTGGCATCAATGCCGCTGGCCAGATCACGGCGCGCTGCATCCACCCCGGTGGCGTTGTACACCCCTCGGGGCGCTTTCAGTTTCACCGTCAACGCCAACCGCTGGCCAGCCTCCACCCGCACCGGCAGTTCATAGGCATTCACCCGGATACGATGCGTCCCCGGCCAGGCGGACGCCGCCCACACATCCAGCGTCAGTGTCTGGCGATAACGCCAGCGACCGAAACGGAACTCCTTGACCGTGGCAGGCAATCCCACCACCTGCCCCTGCACGCTCAGCGTTTCCCCCTCCAGGGACTCCGGCAATCTCGCGGCTACCCCACTGTGCAACTGCACCACGCCGTAGCACCACAACAGCGGCAACCACACCAACCAATGCCTGCCTCGCCGCCAGCCGGTAACGGCCACAACGAACAGCAGCACTGCCGGCCATAGCACGCCCAACCAGCATGCGGATGCCAGCGCTGCCGATAACCCCCACCATCGCATCCCTGCTCCCGTGGATAATCGCCGCCCTCTTCACGCCCGTTGTTTGTATCATTGGATCGGTACATAAAGGCCCGTGAAGGTGTATGCCTTTTTTTCTGATACGGGCATAATAGCCAGCCGCGGGGGTTGGTCAGGTAGGATTCTGGCGCTAATTCATGCCCGCCATGCGCTATCACAACGCATAACAGATGTCGGCGGGATGTCCCGCCTGCCGGATATCCACCGGGATACCGGCAACATTCACGGGGGCTCCGGCTACCCGATCACGGTCTGCAGACACGAGTTCATGCCAAAACGGATCTTCCGCAAATACCTGCCCAAACCTGATCGCCTGCGCGAACACAAAGCGTTGAGCTTTTTGGGTGAGGTGTTGTCCGATCCCAACCTCTGGCATATCAACCGGCGCTCTCTGGCCGGTGCGGCTTTTATCGGGGTATTTTCCGCTCTGCTACCCATCCCCCTGCAGATGGGCCTGGCTGCCCTGCTCGCCGTGCGCTTTCACTGCAATCTGCCCCTCTCCGTGGTGCTGGTATGGATTTCCAACCCGGTCACCTATGTGCCGATTTTCTATTTCACCTACCGGATTGGCGCCTGGATACTGGGCATGCCACCCCAGACCGGCGAAGGCATCACCGTGGCCTGGTTTGTGGAGCAGCTGGTGCCGTTGTGGCTGGGATCCATGCTCTGCGCACTGGTGTTTGGCGGGATGGCCTACGCGGCCGTCAAAGTCGCCTGGCGGCTCGCCGTTGTTCGCAGCTGGAACCTGCGCGCCCACCGTCGTGCCAGAGCAATACGACGGGAAGTCCGCAAACAGGAAAAGCAGGAAAACAACGAGGACGACGACTCAGTCTAGGGAGCCTCTAAATAATTCCTTGCGTGCTCAGCGTGGCCTGAAGGGTGCAGCTGTTGCGTTTTGTCGCGACGGGCAGGGTGGCTCCCTTTCCTAGCGGCAAAGCGCAGCAGATGGGCCCTTCAGGCCACGCCCTCCGGGTCTTCCAGGCTAGCCCGCACTCGTTGTTGCAATGTCTCGATGGGTGGACACACACTTTCGACATTGCGCCTAGATTGCGAGCCAGCCTGAAAGACTGAGCATGCAAGGAATTATTCAGAGGCTCCCCAGCCGCCGCAATAGCCCGTCATGCAGCTCGTATTGCTGCGGGCAACGGGAGGCAAACTCCCGGTCGTGGGTGACGATCATAAACGCGGTACCCAGCGTTTCGTTCAGCTCCAGCATCAGTGACTGGACCTGGGCCGCGGTGCGCTCATCCAGATTCCCCGTGGGTTCGTCCGCCATCACCAGCGCAGGTTCAGTCACCAGGGCCCGGGCAATGGCTACCCGCTGACGCTCACCGCCACTCAGTGTTGAGGGTTTGTGCGACAGACGATGATCCAGCCCCACCTTCTTCAGCGTCGCTGCCGCCTTCTCCTGGCAGACAGCCGGGCTCTCACCACGAATCAGCAGTGGCATGGCCACGTTTTCCAGCGCGGTGAATTCCGGCAACAGGTGATGGAACTGATAGACGAAGCCCAGATAGCGATTGCGCAGCTTGCCGGTGTCACGATCACTCATGCTGGCCAGAGCATTCCCGGCAATGGAAACGCTACCCCGGGTTGCCCGGTCCAGCCCGCCCAGCAAATTCAGCAAGGTAGACTTGCCCGAGCCGGAGGTACCGATGATCGCCAGGATATCGCCCTGGGTCACGGTCAGATCCACACCACTCAGCACTTCCAGCTCGTTATTGCCTTCCTCGTAGCACTTCACCAGTTTTTCGGCCTGAAGCACGATACCGGTACCGTCAGCATTGCGGGAATCATTCATAGCGCAGGGCCTCCGCCGGTTGCACCCGGCTGGCACGCCAGGAAGGGTAAAGGGTGGCCGAAAAACTGATTACCAGGGCGATGGAAACGATGGTGATCACGTCGGACCACTGCAGCTCCGAGGGAAGATAGTTAACAAAATAGGCATCAAACAGCCGGGTGTTGAAGGTCCGCTCCACCCATTCGGCAAGATTGCTCACATTGGTGGCCATCAGTACACCGAGACCAGTACCCAGCAGGGTGCCGGCAAAACCAATCACGGTACCCTGCACCATGAAGATACGCATGATGGTCCCCGGCGAGGCTCCCAGGGTTCGCAACACGGCAATATTGGCGCGCTTCTCGGTAACCAGCATCACCTGGCTGGAAATAATATTGAATGCCGCCACCGCCACAATGAAGCTGAGCAACAGCGTCATCATGGTCTTTTCCATCTTGATGGCCTGGAACAGATTGCCGTGGCTGCGAGTCCAGTCCCGGGTGTAGTAATTCGGGCCCAGCTCCTGCTGCAACGTCCACCCCATGGCCGGGGCACTGAACAGATCATCAAGCTTCAGCCGCACGCCTTGCACGGTCCCCGCCTGACGGGCCAGCTTGGCGGCATCCTGCACATTGATATAGGCATACAGGGAATCCACTTCCGCCCGCACGCGGAAAATACCGGTGATGGTGAAACGCTTGAAACGGGGCATCACGCCGGCAGGGGAAATGGTGGCTTCCGGCAGTACCAGGGTAACCTTGTCTCCCAGTTCCGCCCCCAGACGACGGGCCAGGCCATAGCCGAGCACCATACCAAACTCGCCCGGGGCCAGTTTCTCCAGCTCACCCTGCTCCATGTAGTCACCCACGATGGACACCTTGCGCTCGGCCTGAGGCTCAATGCCGTTGATCATGGCGCCAGCCACATTGCCACGATGGCTGAGCATGCCTTCCAGCTCCACGAAGGGCGCCACCGCGGTAATCTCATCGTGGTGACCCAGCCGATTGGCCAGCGCCTGCCAGTCCTGGACCGGCTCGCGCCCCTGGACGGACAAATGGGTGACCATGCCCAGGATGCGGGTCTGCAATTCCCGGTCGAACCCGTTCATAACGGAAAGGACCGTGATCAGTACGGCAACCCCCAGCATCAGACCCAATGCGGAAATCAACGTAATCACGGAGATAAAACTGTTGCGGGCGCGAGCACCGGTGTAGCGCAGCCCCACATAAAAGGATAGTGGTCGAAACATGGAGCGCATTTAACCCGAAACCCGGGACAAATACCACGGGTCTGGAAAACTGCTACATTATGAGTGCTGCTTTGTGAACAACGTCCGCGTTCAGGATCTGGCAAAGTGGTTGAATAAGCGTCCCTAACTTTCTAATATCGAAAGAAAATACATTCTCGCCGGGGGAAGAAATGAAGATAAGAATAATGACGCTGCTGGCCTCTGCAGCGCTGGCCATGCCTGCTGCGGTCGTGGCCGCCGAGGTTCCCCAACGCGGTATGTCTGAAGCACGGGTACGGGCAGACTTCGGTTCACCCTCCTCCGTCCGCGGCCCGGTGGGCTCACCGGCCATTACCCGCTGGAATTATGACGGTTTCACCGTCTACTTCGAAAACGGCATCAGCCTGCATACCGTGGTCGATCGCCCGGCCACCGCCGCACCGGATGTGGTGTCAGGCACCCAGGAATTACCCGCCATTGAGGAAACGACAGCCGAGGCCGAGCAGGAGCCGCAAGCGGCGCCGGAAAGCACCGCCCCGCCCATGTTCGATCCGGTGACCGGCAGTTTTGTCGGTGCGGAAACGAAAGAAGAAGCTCCCAGCCCGCAAGCCCCCGCTGCCACCGAGAGCCCTGAACCAAAGGCGCCGGAACAGGCCGCCGAGCCGGCGCCCGAACCTGAACCGGCGCCCCAGCCACCAGCCAGTACTGCCGAGCAAACGCCTGAAGCCGTTGCCGAACCCGCCGCCGATGCGGAATCCTCGGAACCGCCCCCTGCCGACGGCGAGTTCCGGTTTGACCCGGTGACCGGTCGCATCATCATTTCCGGTGAGCCAGCCCCGAAACAGGCTGCCACCGAAAAACAGCAAACGGTGAAGCAGCAGGCCGAAGAAGCCGGCGAGTCAGTCCAAGCCGATGTGAAACAGGTGAAAACATCCGTCTCCGACGCGACCAAAGACGCCGAACAGCAGGCTGATAAGGCCACCGCTGATGCCCAGCAAAAGGTCAGCGAAGCCGAACAAAACGTGGACGCCGAGGTGCAGGAAAAGACTGACGAGGCGGAGCAGAAGGCTGAACAGGCAGAGGAAGAATCCCAGGGCGGTTTCTCTATTGACTGGGATGCCCGCCGATAGCACACTCGCGCGCATTGCCCCCTCCAGCGGACTCCATGAGCATGCGCCGACTTCTCCCTGAATGGCACCCCCAATGGGGGGTGCTGCTGGCCTGGCCCGACGCCCACACTGATTGGGCGGATCATCTCGCCGACGCCGAACAGTGTTATCTGGATCTACTTGCCGCCCTGCTGGACCATCAGCAGGTGCGGCTGGTCTGCCGTGATAGCCACTGCGAGCAACGGATCAAAACCCTGGTGGCCGAACGTAGGCTGGACGCCGCCCGCCTGCAACTGATCATTGCCGACTACAACGATACCTGGGCCCGGGACTTCGGCCCCATCGCCGTGGAAGACAATGGCAGCGTGGAGCTGCTGGACTACACCTTTACTGGCTGGGGCGGCAAATTTGATGCCGACAAGGACAACACCCTGAACCGCCGCCTGCCCTGGCAGCTGCCTCTGCACAGCCCGTCACTGGTGCTGGAGGGTGGCGCCATCGACACGGACGGTCAGGGCAACCTGCTGACCACCCGCCATTGTCTGCGTAACCCCAATCGCAATCCGGACCTGAGTGAAGCGGAGCTGAGCGCACTACTCAAGGAACAGCTGGGGGTAACCGATATCTGGTGGCTGGACCATGGGGAACTGGAAGGCGACGATACCGACGCCCACGTAGATACCCTGGCCCGTTTCGTGGATGCCCGCACCATCGCCTACGTGCAATGCCGGGACCGGGAAGACAGTCACTATTCCGGTCTGGCCGCCATGGAAAAGGAGCTGCAGGCATTGGCGCTGGCGCACAATCTGACCCTGGTTCCCCTGCCCCTGCCCACCCCGCAATTCAACCGGGAAGGCGAGCGGCTGCCGGCCACCTATGCCAACTTTCTTATTACCAACGAGAAGATCCTGCTGCCGGTTTATGGTTGTAACACGGATGAGGCCGCCATTGATGCCCTGCGAGCCGTGTGCGGCAACCGCACCGTGGCACCGGTAAATTGCCGGGTATTGATCGAACAACACGGCAGCCTGCATTGTGTAACCATGCAATTGCCCCGTGGCGCGGTCTGAAAAGGGTTGGAAGGGTTGAAAGAATTAAAGGAGACATTCATGCGCGTGGCCGTGATCCAGCAGAAAAACCAGTCTGATCTGCAAGCGAATCTGGAGCACTCCCTCTCTCTGATTCGTGAAGCAGCGGACCAGGGTGCCGAGCTGGTGCTCCTGCAGGAACTGCACCGCAGCCTGTATTTTTGCCAGACCGAGGACACCGCCGTTTTCGATCTGGCGGAAACCATCCCCGGCCCCAGCACCGATACCCTGGGCAAACTGGCCAGGGAGCTGGGCATTGTCATTGTCGGCAGTCTGTTCGAAAAACGGGCCGCCGGTCTTTACCACAACACCGCCGTGGTAATGGAAAAAGACGGCAGCCTGGCCGGCATCTATCGCAAGATGCACATTCCCGATGATCCGGGCTTCTACGAAAAGTTCTACTTCACTCCGGGGGATGCAGACTTCAACGGGGGTCGCAGCGGCTTCAGCCCCATTGAAACCAGTGTCGGCAAACTGGGCCTGCTGGTCTGCTGGGACCAATGGTACCCGGAAGCGGCGCGCCTGATGGCCCTGGCCGGCGCCGACCTGTTGCTCTACCCCACCGCGATTGGTTGGGATCCCAGTGACGACGACGGGGAAAAACAGCGCCAGCTCAACGCCTGGATCACCATTCAGCGCGCCCACGGCATCGCCAACGGCCTGCCGGTACTGGTGGCCAACCGTACCGGTTTCGAGCAAAGCCCGGTGGATGATAGCGGTATCCAGTTCTGGGGTAACAGTTTCGTCTGCGGCCCCCAGGGAGAATTCCTGGCCCAGGCAGACAATGACAACGAACAGGTGCTACTGGCCGACGTGGACATGCAGCGCAGCGAGTCCGTGCGCCGCATCTGGCCCTACCTGCGTGACCGGCGAGTGGATGCCTACGGCGACCTGACCAAGCGCTACCGGGATTGACCTGCTCGACAGCATTACAGAAAGCCCCTTGAGGGCAACGTTGCCGGAAAGTACCTTGCCCGTTTTCCCGCGATCTCAGATGGAGCCCACAATGACACGCCTATCCATGCTTCTTGCCGCCACCTTGCTCGCCGGCTGCGCGGCCCCTTCCGCCATGGTAGTCAGCGATGGCAACCAATCCGAAGGTACCGTGGTCCTGTCCTATGACTACAGCCTGATGCAGAGCCCCAAAGTGGATTGGCAAGAGGGGCTGCAGAAAGCCAGCGCTCAGTGCCTGAGCTGGGGTTATAACGGCGCCCTGCCCTCCGACAAACCCAGCAAATCCTGCAAGACAGAAACCCAGGACGGCGACTGCATCGCCTGGACCCTGAGCACGACCTTCCAGTGCACGGCCAAGGCGCAGCAATCCCAGCAATAGACCAAATCCGCCGGTCGGCCGGTATTTATCCGCTTGCTGTGACCGCCGGGTAACCCCGCGCCATATCCGGGTAGGTCAGGCTGGCCGAGACCGCCTCTGCCATGGGGATCACCCGGTGACCCAGCCGCAATGACAGATCATCCGGGTGAATGCCCAACCGCAGAGGCTGCCCGGTGTGGCAGCCTCTGCGCCAGTTGACGTGATTAACGCCCCGTAAAAACCACTCTCTCAGCGGCGTATCCGCCTCGAACCCTGCCAGGGGCAGAGAGTGCATCCGTTGTGCTCTGGCATCAAAGACGCCCGTCAGTGTCTCGAACAGGCGAAAAGGCATATCCGCCAGCTGGGTGCGACTGATTGCTCCCATGGCCCAGGCCGGCGGCACGTACAGCTCGCAGGGTTGCAGCCCCTGGTCCAGAAACCATTGGTGGCAATTGCGTATCAAGGCGTCGATACCACTGGCCGACAGGGAGAGATGCTCCGCCACACGCCGTGACAGCAGCAGACTATGCACGCGGTGATACAGACTGATCGGGGGGTCACAGCGATGCAACCAGCCATGGCCGGCCAGCGGGTAGCCCTGCTGCTGGAGCTGGTGCAGCCAGTCCAGATCCGCCGTTTGCCAATTCCGCCCCGGTACCACCAGCAAGGTCACCGCCTGGGGGGGCTGCGGTAGCAGCGCCAGAATCCGACTGACCTGCTCGCGAGTTTCCGGCATCACATCGTGGATGGAAACCAGTGCCCGAGGTGCGACTAACGACTCAGAGGGCGCTGCGGGCATAGTTACTGCTCAGGCGACGCAACAGCGCCAGGGTCGGGGAAGGCAGTGAACGGTTGGCTGCCGGCACCATCTGGGCACACTGCCCCAGCACGGCGGCCCAATGCTCAATGGCATCCCGATTCATGGTCAGCGCCGCCTGCCTGGCCTGCTTCGCCTTCAGGTCGCGGACCACCGGGCTCAATGACTGCAAGCGATCCAGGGTCTGCTTCAGGCTTTCCCGCGGTTCCATAATCCACAGTCCTGACGCCAGGGCCGGCCATTCATTGATGCCGCAGGCCGGTGTGGTGATTACCAGCCGCTCACGAGCCATGGCTTCCAGAGCCACGGTGCCGAAGGCTTCCACCGAAGAAGGCAGCACCAGCACCTGGCAGCGATCGAGAATTTCCACCACCTGCTGTCGGCGACACCAGCCATGGAAGGTCAGGTTGGCGGATGCCTTGCAGGCCTGCTCCACCTTGTTGCGCAACGGCCCGTCGCCGGCTATCTCGAACTGCAGATCCGGTCGCGAAGCCGCCAGGGCCAGGAAGGATTCGATATTCTTTTCCGCCGCCAGCCGCCCCACATAGCAAACCCGCCTGACGCTGTCATGCAGCCGGGTGACCGGCGTATTAACAAACTCCCGGGCCAGCGGCGTGCCCACCAACTGCGGGTTACGGGCGCCGGCGGCACGGGCCTGGGCGATCATGGATTCACAGATAGTGGCAGCGGTATCACTGCCCCGGAACAGGGTGCGGTTGACCCAGTTAAGCAGTCCACCGGCCAGCCCTGCCAGGCGGCGTCCCCAGTACAGCTCCACCAGGCGGTTGTAGTCCGTCTGGAATGTCACGCAGACCGGGATACCCCACTTGCGGGCGATCCAGTACCCGATCATGGAAAAAATACCGGGGCCGGGAATGACGATAACGTGGGGTTTCATTTCCCAGACCAGGGCGCTGAGTTCACGGACCTTGGGGAAGAAAAGTCGCTGGGTGGGGTCACCGGGGATCGGCATGGACGCACCCTGACAGGGATGCGGTTCCTCCATGCAGGGCTGCACCAGTTCCACCTGGGCCACATGGTCCTTGAGATGCGAGACCAGATCCTGGAAGTAGGCGCCGACGCCATTCCGACCCTTGATCGCATCCACCACAAACAGTATGCGTAGCTCTTTGGTATCCATGGGCGCCAGTATCAGCGCCCCTCATGTCGATAATGTGACAGCATTGCCGCACCATGACGGTGAAATTGCGACAAGATGTAACGAACCCAGAACGCGTCGCTTGAGCGTCGCTGGCGGCGCGATTCCGTAACATCTACAACGCCGCTGTAGGAGCGCCGCTTGAGGCGCGAACCAAAACAGTTTCAAGTTGCGAGAAGCGAGTTCCGAAAACCAAAAATTCATTCGCGGGTTTCAGGTTTCGGTTTTCGTTACTCGCTTCTCGTGACTCGCAACAGGTGTCGCAAGCAGATTCGCGCCTCAAGCGGCGCTCCTGGAACAGTTTTTAATCGATGTTGGGAAGTGGGTATCCGAAACGGTCATAGACCCAGCCGAAGACATCAGCGAGTTCATCGGGGCTAACACCCAGTTCGTCCGGGTTGTAGTGATGGCCGCTGCGGTACTGTTTTGCCTGGCGGTCTTGTGCTTCCAACCGCTGCAGGAAAACCGCTCCAGGCTGCCAACCAAACCGCCGGTAGAACGCCTGCACCGTCGCCGCCGGGGCCGATGCCAATTGCTCCATCACCGAAAGCGCCTGACGTTCCGGCGGCAGGCTTTCCAGCACCTCAAGCACATGGCGGTAGTAATAATCGAGCATGGCCATAAAGCCCTGCCGCCAGTAACCGGTTGTGTCACGGCCATCAAACAGGCGGGCGCCGATCAAAATGGAATTGATCTGGGATGGCACCGCCGCGCTGGGATTACGAATACAGCCGATAAAGCGGGCATCCGGGAAGGCCTCTGCCAGAGTCGCCATCCAGGGCGTAAAGGACGGATTCTTGGAGAGCAGTTGCTTGTGGCTGCCGTGGAAATAGAGATGCCGCTGCACAAAGCGCCGGTAGGCCGCGATCAGCCTCTGCTTTTCCTTGTCGGTGCCATCCCGGTCCAGATAGGTGAGACGCCACAGGGCGGGTACAGGTACAGCCAATACCAGCAGGAAGCAGCCCCACACAGGAATCAATGCCAGGTAATCTTCCTCCGGGTCCAGCAGCCCGGTCTTGTGGACCCCGTCCAGACCGCCGAGCAGGCGCCGCTCTATCCATAGCAACACCCGCCCCGCGGGTCGGCCGATCATGTCATCAAGGCGCGCAACAGCGGTCCAGAAATACCGCTGGCTAATCGACGGGGCGAACAGCAGTTCCCACAGGGCCGTGGTAGTAAACCGCTCATCCCTGGCCAGCAGACGGTGCAGAAAGGTGGTACCACTGCGCGGCACCCCCACCACAAAGAGAGGCTCACGAACCTGAACCCGCTGAAAATCAGGGAACAACAGATAATCCAGCAGCAGCCCCAAACCATTGATGGCCTGCACCAGCAGAAACACAGGCCAGAACAACGCCATCACCAGCCATCGTTGTAGCGAAATCCGCCCTGCCCGGCCATCGTAGACCGGCAACCAGCTCATCAGAAAAAACTGCAGATAGCGTTTCAGTACTGCCAAACCGTTCTCCCGGCTATTCCCATGCAGCGTGCACGCTACGCCCCGCCCATGTCATAAAAATGACAATTTTGCCTCTTGTGTCCAGGTCACAGCACTGTCATCTTTCTCGAAAACAATGGCGGCATGACTATCGCAATGACAGCACCCAGCACAGCGCCTCGTCACCCGACACTGGTCGGCCACCGGGGCGCCCGAGGCGAAGCCCCGGAAAATACCCTGGCCAGTTTTCAGGTGGCACTGGAGGCCGGTGTCACGGAAATGGAACTGGATGTCAGGCTATCCGCCGACGGCCATCTGATCGTGTTGCACGATAGCGACGTCACACGCACCACCGGCATGCGTGGCAATGTGCGCCAATATACCCGCTCCCAATTGGGCACCATGGATGCTCGCCGCAATACCCCCGGCTGGCATAGCCCCACGGGCATCCCGTCCCTGCAGGAAGTGGTGGAGCTGTGCGGCCCGGCCATGCGCTTCCAGTTCGAAGTGAAGGGTGCGGATCGGGTGGTGCTGCATCAGCTGGCGCATCACCTCACGCATATGATCCATGAACAGCACCTGCAATCCCGGGTGGTGGTGACCTCCAGTCATACCGGTTTCCTGCGCATGATCGGTACCATGGCGCCGGATGTGGAACGGGGTTATGTGTGCCAGTACCGCTACCTGCAACCCACCCGCCGGGCCCATGGCCTGGGCTGCAGCTGGCTGATGCCTCATTACTCGCTGGTGACCCCGGCGTTAATGCGCCGGGCCCGCAAACGTGGCCTGAAAGTGTCGGTGTGGACGGTGAATGACCTCACCGAAGCGGATCGGCTGGCCCAACTGCAGGTGGATGGCATCATCACGGACTACCCCACCAGTTTTGTCAGCCACTTCCGACGCAGCCCCCGTTACTCGTCCTCGGAAGCAGCGGCAGTGAGCGGCTGATCGGCGAAGAACGCCAGGATTTCTTCCTTGCGGGCCATGGCATCCTTGCGACCCATCTCAATCAGCGTGCGGGTGAAACCCGGCTCGAACAACAGGTAGCTCATGGCACTGGCCCCCGGCGACCGCGTGGCACCCGACCCCCGCAGGAAAAAACGCAGGGCCCGCGGCAATTCGCGGATATGTTCGGCGGCAATTTCATCAATGGGACGGGACGGGTAGATCTTCAGCACATCCACCTGCCGCAACTGGATGCCATGCTTGCGCCGGGCACGCTCACTCATGGCAGAAAGGGTCCGGTTGATCCGCTCCAGCCGCTCCACATCCCCCTCCAGGGTGTCCACAAACACACTGTTGAGCACATGGCCCAGCACCTGGGCCATGGACGGGTAGCCGCTTAACTGGCGCTGATGGCCGGCGCTCATGTTGCCGGACACACCAATGACCAGTAACCGGGAAGCGCCAAGATGCAACGCCGGACTCAAAGGCGCCAGTTGCCGCAGCGCGCCGTCGCCATAGTAGGCGCCATCCACCTTGCTGGCAGGAAACAGGATGGGAATGGCCGCCGACCCCAGCAGATGTTGCACCCCGATTTCCGAGCGCTTGCCCTTGCGGCGTGCCCGCACCCACTCCGGCAGCGCGCTGTCGCCCTGGAAAAAACTCACCGACTCACCACTGGCATAGCCGGAAGCGGTGATTGCCAAGGCGCGCAAATGGCCCTGATCCAGGTTGTCGCGGATACGACGAAAATTGATCACCAGGGTAAGCAGGCGTTGCAGCGGCATGTTATCCAGTAGCGCGCTGCGTTCCGGCGTCTTGCCGGTGGTGACACCGGAAAACAGCCAGCGAACAATCGCTTTCAGCAACGCGTAGGTATCGGTGCGGTAAACCTGCTCGGCGGTAATATTGGACCAGACCCGTTCCAGCCCCCGAATGGCCGAGCGAAAATTACCGGCATTGGCAGCCAGGGATGCCGCGTTGATTGCGCCCGCAGAGGTACCGCAGATAATCGGAAACGGATTGGGCTCCCCACGGGGTAATAACTCGGCTATGGCAGCCAGTACACCGACCTGATAAGCGCCGCGAGCGCCACCACCGGACAAGATCAACCCGCGAACCGGGTCCTGTTTCTGCATTTCCACCCTCCAAATTTCCACCAGTATGCCGTGACTGACATTCTGTCACCACAGCCGCAATACCACTGGCGATCTGCCGCTTGCCTGCCGTATGCTGGGGCATCTTCTGGAACCCGCGTTTATGTACCGCTTTCAGCTCCGACCCGCCACCTCCGATGACCTGGACGCGCTCACCGCCCTGGAACAGCGCTGCTTTTCATCGGACCGTCTTTCCCGACGCAGCTTTCGCAAATGGCTGAAGCGCCAACACAGTGGCCTGATCGTCGCCGTTGATGATGACAATACCCTGGCCGGCTATGCCCTGGTGCTGTTGCAACCGGGCACCCGCCTGGCACGCCTGTATTCCATTGCCGTAGACCCTCAGCAACGGGGTCGGAATCTGGGGGAAAAGCTTATGGAAGCCGCCGAAGAGTATGCGCTTCAGCAACGCCGTCCCTACCTGCGTCTGGAAGTGCGCAAGGACAACCCGGCCGCTATTGCCCTTTATGAAAAGCGCGGTTACCGCCTGTTTGCGCAGACACCGGATTACTACGAAGACCACCAGGACGCCCTGCGCTACCAGAAACGGCTTCTCTATCTGCCGGATAATGCGGAACGGCTTCATCTGCCCTGGGTTCAGCAGACCACACCGTTCACCTGTGGTCCGGCCTGCCTGATGATGGCCCTGGCCGCGCTCAAACAGCAACCGCCCAGCACCACCGAGGAGTTGCTGCTGTGGCGGGAGGCCACCACCATTTTCATGACGGCCGGTCACGGCGGCTGTCACCCCATGGGGCTGGCACTTGCCGCTCGCCAACGGGGCCTGGAAGCCCGCGTCTGGTGTAACCAGACCGGCCCCTTGTTTGTCGACTCGGTGCGGGACACGGAAAAGAAAGCCGTGATCACCACCCTGCACAACTATTTCGTGGAAACCTGCAAGGCACAATCCCTGCCGGTCTGTTACGAGGATTTCAGCGCTGCGGATCTTGACGATGCCATCGCTGCTGGCAGCATCGTGCTGGTTCTGATCAGCACCTGGCGCCTGGACGGGCGCAAGGCTCCTCACTGGGTGGCTATCAGTGGCAGCGATGAAGAATGCTTCTACATCCACGATCCGGACCCGGGGGAAGACCAGGTCCCGCTGGACTGCCAACATGTGCCCATCACCCGGGAAAAGTTCGACCAGATGCGCAAGTACGGCCAGGCCAAGTTGCGCACGGCGGTGGTTCTGGGAGCCCCAGACAACACCTATCCATAGAAGCGCCGCTGGCGGCGCGATAACCTCAATAGTGACGAGTCACGAGAAGCGAGTATCGAAAATCAAAACCTGAAATTTGGGAAAGCCAGGTTTTCGCTTCTCGCTACTCGTACCTCGCAACTGCTGTCTGTCGCCCCGCCAGCGACGTTCCTACGGATAGGCCAGACACAAAAAAGCCCGCGCAAGGCGGGCTTTTTGTTGGGCGAACGCGGATCACATCTTCATCACGTCCTTGCCCAGAGCAGCCGCTTTTTCAGCGTCAACTTTCTGGGTATTTTCCTCACACTTGCCCCGGTCACCGCCGCAGATTTCGCAGCCTTCCTTCATGCCCAGTGTCGCCAGCCCACCACAGGACCCCTTGATCGGCTTGTTGGAGAGAATCACGCCGACGGCCATGGCCGTGAAGAGCAGGCCGATAAAAATCACTGCGGCCATAATGGTCATCAACATGCTATTTCTCCTCCAGGATTGCATCGAAGGCGGGCGTGGAAAGCTCTTCTACGCCCTCACCTTTTCTGACAATAAAAAACACCGCCAGTTCATGCTGCTTGGCAAACGCCATACCGGCTTCGGGCCCCAGCACGGTCATGGCCGTGGACAGCCCATCCGCCATCATGGCGCTTTCATGCAGAACTGACACGGATGCCAGCGTATGGTTAACAGGATACCCGGTTCTGGGGTCCAGGGTATGTGAATACAGTTGCCCATCAGACTCGAAGAAGTTGCGGTAATCGCCGCTGGTAGCCACCGCCATATCGGTGAGGGCCACCACTTTTTCCACCTCACGGACACCGGCAATCGGTCGCTCGACTGCCACCCGCCAGGGCTGACCGTAGGGCTTTTTGCCGCTACCGCGCAACTCGCCCCCGACTTCCACCAGATAGTTTTTCAAGCCCTGGCTTTCCAGCAACTCGGCCACCTTGTCCACGGCAAACCCCTTGGCAATGGACGACAGGTCCACATACACATCGCCGGGCTGCAGAAGCTCATTGTCGTTGAGCAGCAGCTGTTGCCAACCAACCCGCGCCATCGCCGCGGTGATCTCGTCTTCCGAGGGAGGCTCGAAACGATCCGGGTCCGGGCCGAATCCCCACAGGTTTACCAGCGGTCCCACGGTGACGTCATAGGCGCCGTCGGTCATGGAAGAAATGGCAAACGCCGCAGACAGTACCTTGACCGTATCCGCCGGCAACGCCATCAATGTACCCGCATCCGCTGCATTGAACCGGCTCAGATCGGACTCCGGCCGGTATGTACTCATTTCCGCGTTGACCTGCTCCAGCGCCGCCTCGATATCCGCTTTCAGATCGTCTACGCCTTCCTTGGGCGTGCCGCTGAACTTCACACTCCAGGTAGTGCCCATGGTCGGGCCGCTGAGAACGGACAGGCGGTTTTTGCTGTCGTCACAGGCGGACAGCAGCGCAACGGAGAGAACAAGAAAAACGGCGACGAGACGGGACATACTCATTATCCAGAGGGTTCAACGTACGCAGGAGCCATGCTGGCGAAGGTCAGCGAGGCGCGAGTAACGAGTCACGAAAACCTGTAGGGGCTGCCGGTTTTGCTTTTCGTAACTCGAACCTCGTGACTCGAAACTTGCCGCCCCTTTCGCCATGCAAGCATAGCTCCTACATAAAACCGGGGCTAAACGACAAAGCGCCGACCATTGGTCGGCGCTTTCGGTGTTATCCGCCGAAGTCATCCAGCAGGATGTTTTCCGGTTCCACACCCAGGTCATCCAGCATCTTGATCACCGAGGCGTTCATCATCGGCGGCCCACACATGTAGTACTCGCAGTCTTCCGGCGCCGGATGGTCCTTCAGGTACTGCTCGTACAACACGTTATGGATAAAGCCGGTGAGCCCGGTCCAGTTGTCTTCCGGCTGGGGATCGGACAACGCCAGATGCCATTCGAAGTTGTCGTTTTCTTCGGCCAGGATGTCATATTCATCGTTGTAGAAGGTCTCACGCCAGCTTCGGGCACCGTACCAGAAGCTGATCTTGCGCTTGGAATTGAGACGCTTCAGCTGATCGAAAATATGACTGCGCATGGGCGCCATGCCGGCACCACCACCGATGAACACCATTTCCGCATCGGTCTTCTTGGCAAAGAACTCACCGAAGGGCCCGAATACGGTAATTTTGTCACCCGGCTTCAGACTGAACACGTAGGAACTCATGATGCCCGGAGAAATGTCCTTGGAACCCGGAGGCGGCGTGGCAATCCGGATATTGAACTTGAGAATGCCCTTCTCTTCCGGGTAGTTGGCCATGGAGTAGGCGCGGATCACTTCCTCATTGTTCTTGCAGCTCAGATCGAAGAAGTTAAAACGCTCCCAGTCACCCCGGTACTCTTCGCCAATATCGAAATCGGAGAATTTCACGTCGAACGGCGGCGCTTCCAGCTGCACATAGCCACCCGCGCGGAAGTCCACGTTCTCGCCTTCCGGCAATTTGAGGGTCAGCTCTTTAATGAAAGTGGCCACGTTATCGTTGGCGATAACCTCGCACTCCCATTTTTTCACACCGAAGAACTCTTCCGGCACTTCGATCTTCATGTCCTGCTTCACGTTCACCTGGCAGCTCAGGCGCCAGCCGTCGCGAATTTCGCCCTTGGTGAAGTGGCCTTCTTCGGTGGGCAGAATATCGCCACCGCCGTCCAGCACCTTGCACTTGCACTGGGCACAGGTACCACCGCCACCACAGGCAGAAGACAGGAAGATACCCTGATTGGCCAGGGTTCCCAGCAACTTGCCACCGGCAGGGGCATCGATGGATTTCTCTTCATCGCTGTTGATGTTGATGTGCACATCCCCGCTGGCCACCAGCCGGGAACGGGCCATCAGGATCACCGCCACCAGTGCCAGCACAATGGCGGTGAACATGACCACACCGAGAATAATCTCAAAACTCATGATTCAACCCCTTCGCTTACAGCTGCACGCCGGAAAAAGACATGAAGCCCAGAGACATCAGCCCCACGGTGATGAAGGTGATACCCAGACCCTTCAGGCCGTCCGGCACATCACTGTATTTCAGCTTCTCGCGAATACCGGCCAGCAGCGTGATCGCCAGTGCCCAGCCAACCCCGGCACCGACACCGTAGACCATGGATTCACCAAAGGTGTAGTCACGTTCCACCATGAACAGGGACGCGCCCAGAATGGCGCAGTTCACGGTGATCAGCGGCAGGAAGATGCCCAGAGCGTTGTAGAGACTGGGTACATACTTGTCGAGCGTCATTTCCAGGATCTGCACCAGTGCGGCGATAACGCCGATATAGCTCAGCAGGCCCAGGAAACGCAGGTCCAGGCTGGCCAGGGATTCAATCCCGGTCCAGGCCAGGGCGTTTTCGTCCAGCAGGTAGGTAAGGATCAGGTTGTTCACGGGCACGGTAATGGTCAGTACCACTACCACCGCAACCCCCAGACCAATTGCGGTCTGGATCTTCTTGGACACGGCAATAAAGGTACACATGCCCAGGAAGAAGGCCAACGCCATGTTTTCAACAAAGACGGCGCGGACGAACAGGCTCAGATAATGTTCAAACATTCCTCGTCTCCGTTAAAACGCGTCGCTGACACGGGTGTGTGGCTTCATCTTGAAGGTATCTTCTTCCACCTGTTCCGGCTTCCATACCCGGATCGCCCAGATGAACAGGCCGATCAGGAAGAAGGCACTCGGCGGCAACAGCATCATGCCGTTGGTCACGAACCAGCCACCATCCGCAGCCTTGGTCAGGATCTGCTGACCAAACAGGCTGCCGGCACCCAGTAGTTCACGAATGAAGCCGAGGCCCAACAGGATTACCGAGTAGCCCAGACCATTACCCACACCATCCAGGAAAGACGGGATCGGCGGGTTTTTCATGGCAAAGGCTTCCGCCCGGCCCATTACGATACAGTTGGTAATGATCAGCCCAACAAACACCGACAGCTGCTTGGAAATGCCGTAGGCGTAGGCTTTAAGGAACTGATCCACCACGATTACCAGCGAGGCAATAATGGTCATCTGCACGATGATGCGGATGCTGGACGGAATGTAATTGCGAATCGAGCTGACAAAAAAGTTCGAGAACGCGGTGACGGTAGTCAATGCAATACACATCGTCACCGTAGTACTCAGGTTACTGGTTACCGCCAGGGCGGAGCAGATACCCAGGATCTGCAGCGCGATGGGGTTGTTGTCGAAAATCGGACCAAAAAGAATGTCCTTGGTTTTCTCCGCCATTACGCGTCTCCTTCCTGCTGTACGACCGCTTCACCGTTCTGCATGCGCTTCAGGTAGGGACCGAAACCGTTTTCGCCGACCCAGAAGCGCAGCAAGTTGCTGACACCATTACTGGTCAGGGTTGCACCGGCAAGACCATCCACCTTGTGCTCGGCATTCGGCGTTTTGCTGTCCACGGAACCCTTGACCACCTGGATTTCCACTTCACCCTGCTCACCGTAAAGCTTTTTGCCTTCCCACAGGGCTTTCCATTTCGGATTGTCCACTTCACCACCGAGGCCCGGAGTCTCACCGTGCTCGTAGAAACCCAGACCGGACACGGTGTTGGCATCCGGCTCAAGTGCCAGGAAACCATACAGGGTGGACCACAGGCCATAGCCGTGAACCGGCAGAATGATGCGACTCAGCTCGCCGTCATCACCACGGGCCAGGAACACTTCCGCTACCTTCGCCTGGGACTTGATGCCGGCGATATCCTCTTTACCGCTGAGTCGCTCGGAACGCTGGGGATCCTTGGCAGCCTTACGCTGGTCATAGGATTCCGGCATCTCGACGTACTCACCGGTATCGATATCGACAAAACGACGTTCAATACTTTTGAACACCGTGTTCACATCCACACCGGGCTGGTACAGGCCAGCGGCCTGCAGGATGTTCATGCGCTTGTCCAGCAGCTGGTTCTTGCTCTGTACCGGCCGCAGGCTTACCGCTGCAGTGGCAACCACCACACCGCATACCACACAGACCAGAAAGGCAACCAGCAGCGTCTTGCCTACACTTTCTTTATTCGCTGACATTTACACTTCTCCCCCGGTCCGGCGCAGACGACGACGAACGTTCGCCTGTACAACAAAGTGGTCGATTAACGGCGCACAGAGGTTGGAGAACAGGATGGCCATCATCACACCCTCCGGGAACGCCGGATTCACCACCCGGATCAGAACAACCATGACACCGATCAGCGCGCCAAAGATGTACTTGCCGGTATTGGTCATGGAAGCCGATACCGGATCGGTCGCCATATAGATCATGCCGAAGGCAAAGCTGCCCACGGTCAGGTGCCAATACCAGGGCATGGCAAACATGGGGTTAGTGGCGGAACCCACCGCATTCAGCAGGGTACTCAGCGCCACCATGCCCAGGAATACGCCCAGCACGATGCGCCAGGAGGCCACCTTGGTCAGCAACAGTGCCGCACCACCGATCAGAATCGCCAGGGTGGACGTTTCACCGATGGAGCCCTGAATACCGCCCAGGAAGGTTTGCATCCAGGAGATGTTGGCACCGGCATCGGCGGTCAGGTTGCTGGCGAAATCCAGCTGCCCGGCAGCGGCCAGCGCCAACGGCGTCGCACCGGAGAAGTTATCCACCGCCGTCCATACCGCGTCACCGGACATTTCTGCCGGATAAGCGAAGAACAGGAATGCCCGCCCGACCAACGCCGGGTTGAGGAAGTTCTTGCCGGTACCGCCAAATACTTCCTTGCCGATAACCACGCCAAAGGAAATCCCCAGGAACACCTGCCACAACGGGATGGCCGGAGGCAGAATCAGGGTAAACAGGATCCCGGTAACGAAGAAACCCTCGTTCACCTCGTGACCGCGTTTCCAGGCAAACAGGCCTTCCCAGATGAAACCACCCAGATAGACCACAATCAGAATCGGCACGTAGTAAACCATGCCGTGCAGCAGGTTCGACCACAGACTGGAGGCATCAAAGCCTGCCAGCGCCATGACCAGATCGCTACGCCAGCCGGGAATCGGGCTGAAGCCTTCAGCAATCTGCAGGTTGGCCTGATAACCGGTGTTCCACAGCCCGAACAGAATTGCCGGGAAAGCGCAGAACCACACCGTCATCATGATCCGCTTGAGATCGATACCATCACGTACATGCGCGGAGGACCGGGTCACCGAATCCGGGGTGTACAGCATGGTGTCGAACATTTCGTAGAAGGTGTAATACTTCTCGAACTTGCCGCCCTCGTGAAAATGCGGGGCAACCTTGTCGTCCAGAAAACTTCTCATGCCCATGCTCAGCTCTCCGCTTCAATGGTGGTGAGATTGTCGCGCAGAATCGGACCGTATTCGTACTTGCCCGGGCACACAAAGGTGCAGAGGGCCAGGTCTTCTTCCACCAGCTCAAGCGCGCCCAGTGCCGTGGCACTGTCGGTATCGCCAACAATCAGAGCACGCAGCAACTGGGTTGGCAGGATATCCAGCGGCATCACTTCCTCGTAGGCGCCCACCGGCACCATGGCCCGCTCGGAACCGTTGGTGGTGGTGGTAAAGTTGAAGCGCTTACCCGGCATCAGCTTGGACAAGTAGATGTTCATGACCGAGAAGCGGTTCACGCCCGGGGAGATATACCCCAGCAGTTGACGTTCATGGCCTTCAGACAACACTGTCACCTGATTCACGGTGCGGTTCAGGAAGGCCACCGGCCCCTGAGCATTATGACCGCCGAACACAGAGCCGCTGATCAGGCGGTTATCGCCCTCTTTCAGCTCACCCTGAACGAAGTCATCGGTGCTGGCGCCCACGCGGGTACGCAAGGAACGCGGTGTTTTCACCTGCGGGCCGGCCAGAGCCACCACCCGCTGGGAATAGATCTTGCCCTCGGTAAACAACTTGCCGATGGCAATCACGTCCTGATAACCGATCGACCATACCGTCTTCTTCAGGCTAACCGGGTCCAGGTGATGAATGTGTGTACCTACATTGCCTGCCGGGTGCTTGCCGGCAAAGGCTTCTTCACGGACCTGACCGCCGGCAAAGCTTGGCAAATCGGTGTTGGGGCCACGACATACCCACACCGGGCCATCGGTGAGACGGCTCAGCACGGCAAGACCATGACGGAAAGCCTGCTCGTTTTCCTTGATAACCAGCGCAGGCTCCTGGGCCAGCGGGTTGGTATCGAGTACGGAAACGAAGATGGAGTTCGGAATACTGCCCGGCGCCGGTACCTTGCCGAAGGGGCGAGTCCGCAACAAGGTCCACTCGCCGGAGTCAACCAGCTGACGCTGGACCGTTTCACGGTCCAAACCGCCAATCTGGTCGGCACTGTAGGAATCAAAAGTGACTTCGTCTTCCTGCTCGGCCACTTCAATCACCACCGATTGAAGCACGCGCTTGTGGCCACGATTGATCGCCACCACCTTGCCCGCTGCAGGAGCGGTGTATTTCACACCCTCGGTTTTCTTGTCCGTGAAGATCAACTGGCCTTTTTTGACCACATCGCCTTCGCGGACCTCCATGGTGGGTTTCATGCCCACATAGTCACCGCCGAGCACGGCAACAGAACGAACCTGGTGGCCTTCCTCAATCGTCTGGCGCGGCGCACCAGCGATGGGCAGATCCAGGCCCTTCCTGACTTTAATCATAGTTTCTCGCCCACGTTGCGTGTTGCTGAAGTCGAGGCACATCCGCCTGCAAGCCCCGAAAAGCGGGGAAAATGCCGAGGATGTTCGCTAAAACCGGAATTTGACTTGGGAGCTAGCAGCTGCCAGCGGCGCCATTATAAAGACGCACCTGCCCATTCGCCAGCACCGTCCGACCCGTCTTTCGTCGCACAGAACTGCTTTGGTGCAAAAGAAAAGCCGGTCATGCACCGAAAAAAAGCCCGCAGCGCGGGCTTTTTATTCAAACGCCGTTCAGTCCTTCGGATACGCCGGGTATTCCACCCCGGAGATCTGCTGCAGGATGCGCAACACCTGACAGCTGTAACCGAACTCGTTGTCGTACCACACGTACAGTACGCAATGGCGCCCACTGACAATGGTAGCCTCCGCATCAATCACGGAAGCGTGACGGGAACCCACGAAGTCGGTGGAGACCGCATCCGGGCTGCTGACGAAATCCACCTGGCGCTGCAGCGGAGAATGCAGGCTCACCCAACGCAGGTACTCGTTGAGTTCTTCCAGGGTGGTTTCCTTGCCCAGGGTCAGGTTCAGGATCGCCATGGACACGTTCGGGGTCGGTACCCGGATGGAGTTGCCGGTGAGCTTCCCTTTCAGGGACGGCAGCGCCTTGGCAGCAGCCGTCGCCGCACCGGTTTCGGTCAGCACCATGTTCAGGGGAGCAGAGCGGCCGCGACGAGGACCTTTATGGAAGTTATCCAGCAGGTTCTGGTCGTTGGTGTAGGAATGCACGGTTTCCACGTGGCCGTATTCGATGCCGAACTTGTCTTCCAGCGCCTTCAGCGGCGGCACGATGGCATTGGTGGTGCAGCTGGCAGCGGAGATGATCTTGTCGCTGTCCTCGATCATGTCGTTATTCACGCCATGAACAATGTTTTTCATATCACCTTTGCCCGGCGCGGTCAGCATGACACGGGCAACGCCCTTGCACTGAAGGTGCTGGGAGAGACCTTCCGCATCGCGCCACTTACCGGTGTTATCGATCACCACAGCATTATTGATGCCGTACGCGGTGTAATCGATGGCAGACGGGTCACTGGAGTAGATCACCTTGATGAAGTTGCCGTTGGCGATGATGGCATTTTCTTCTTCATCCACGGCAATGGTGCCGGCGAACGGGCCGTGCACGGAGTCACGACGCAGCAGGCTGGCACGCTTCTGCAGGTCACCCTTGCCGGACTCACGCACTACGATGGCTTTCAGGCGCAGGCCGTCACCGGAACCGGCTTTCTCGATCAGCAGACGGGCCAGAATACGGCCAATACGACCAAAACCGTACAGCACCACGTCCGTGGAGCTGGGCACCGGCCCCTTGTTATTGACCGCTTCCGCCAGCTCTTCGCGCACATAGTCCTCAACGGACAGGCCGCGGTTGTCTTTCTTGTACTCTACCGCCAGTTTGCCGATATCAATGCGGCAGGGGCCCAGGTCCAGCTTGTTCACTTCCTGCAGAATCGGGAAGGAATCCACCACAGACAGCTCGGAATCTTCGACCTGCTTGACGAAACGGTGGGCTTTCAGGATCTGGATAACAGACTTGTTGACCAGGGAACGGCTGTAAACAGTGGTGGTGACGTTCTTTTCGCGATGCAGCTTGCCAATCATCGGGATCATGGCTTCTGCGATTTCTTCGCGGTTCTTCCAGCGTCCGAAGTGGTCTTCCAGTTTGTTCACGGAGATGCCCCTCTCAGGTTGGGTTCGGGTGAAGAAAACCGTGGCTGGCACCGAAATGCCCGGTTTCTGCGTTCACCGGCGGTGGAGTTTGGGGCGCGAATAATATCGCCAAACGCCACGTTTATCCACCCAAATGGCGGGGATATTACGGTTTCACGAACAATGCTTTCACACGTTCACGCAACACCGGCAACACCTGTTCCTCAAACCAGGGCCGCTGGCGCAGCCATAGCCGGTTTCGCGGGCTCGGATGAGGCAGCGGGAAGTAGCCAGACTGCAGGGCCCGGTCGAAATCCCGGACATTGTCCGACAGGGTCTTGCCCGGCGACGGCAGGTAGTATTTCTGCGCATACTGCCCCACCAGCAGGGTCAGCTGCAGATCCGGCAGCTCCGCCAGCAACCGTTCATGCCACTGGGGAGCACATTCCGGCCTGGGCGGCAGGTCGCCCCCCTTGCCGCGACCCGGGTAACAGAACCCCATGGGAATAATGGCAATCTGGTTTTCGTCATAAAAGACTTCCCGGTCCATCTGTAGCCAGTCACGCAGACGGTCTCCGGATGGATCATTCCAGGGAATGCCGGTTTCATGGACCCGGGTGCCCGGTGCCTGCCCCACGATCAGCAACCGGGCGCTCTGCCCTGCCCGCACCACGGGGTGCGGCCCCAAAGGCAGGTGGGCCTCACACAACCGGCAGGCCCGGACCTCCTCCAATAAAGGAATCAGTGAACTCATGCCACCGGGCTGTCCGAACGGTGCAGACGCATCAGCCCTTCCTGCGCCACCGAGGCCACCAGGGTGCCGTCCTGGCGATAGATGGAACCGAAATTCATCCCCCGGGAGCCTCCGGCAAAAGGGCTCTCGCTGCGATACAGCAGCCATTCATCAATACGGAAATCCCCGTGGAACCACATAGCGTGGTCGATGCTCGCGCACTGCACATGGGGCTGCCAGAAGTTCATGCCGTGGGGCAGCATGGCGGTCCCCATCAGCCCGAAATCCGAGCAGTAGGCCAGCAGCGCCCGCTGGGTCATGGGGTCTGCCTCCACCGAATCGACCACCTTGAACCACACCTCCCGCAGCGGCGGTTCCGGCTGGGAAGAAATCGGATCACGGGGCGTGACCGGGCGGAATTCCACCGGCCGATCCTGGAGAAAGGCTTCGCGGTACTGTTCCGGCAACCGGGCCACCAGCTTCTGCCGGGCCGCCTCGTCATTCTCCAGGCCCTCCGGGCCGGCCACCTCCGGCATGGGCGCCTGATGGGCAACGCCCTCCTCTTCGACCTGGTACGACGCCGCCAGCGAGAAAATCGGCCGGCCATGCTGGATGGCGTTGACCCGGCGGGTAGTAAAGCTCCTGCCGTCCCGAATGCGGTCCACATCGTAGACAATGGGCTTGGTGAAATCTCCGGCCCGCAGGAAATAGGCGTGCAAGGAGTGCACGGAACGATCAGCTGGCACGGTTTTCGACGCCGCCAGCAACGCCTGCCCTGCCACCAGCCCCCCAAACACACTTTGCTGGCCGTTGGCCTGGCTTTGCCCCCTGAACAAATTATTTTCCAGCTGCTCCAGGTCAAAGAGCGCCATCAGTTCCCGAACCGATGCATTCATAGCCAATCCTCAGCGCAAAAAACAAAAACGCATCTTAACCGCTGTCAGCCCGCATGTTCAGCCCCCACCCTGCAGGAGCCCCGATTGACGCTGCAATGGCCGGGGAAGCCCCTCACCGCTACAATACGCCGCCTGATACCCCACCGAACACGCAGGAAACGGGTCTTAATGAAGTTACTCCCTGACAGCCCTCTTTTCCCCACCGGCCCCGAGCACTACAAAGACTGGGCCGGGCTGGACAGCGGTAGCCTGGCTGCGGTGCTGGCCGAGCTGGCCCGAAGCCAGGACCATCTGTTTGTGGTGTTGGCCCCCAACAGCAGCCGTGCCCAGCACCTGGCCGACTCACTGGATTTTTACCTGGCGGGCAGCCAGACGCCGGTGATGCTGTTTCCGGATTGGGAGACCCTGCCCTACGACCTGTTCAGCCCCCATCAGGACATTATCAGCGACCGTATCCGCGTGCTTCACCAGCTGCCCACCAGCCACAAGGGCATCCTGGTCGTCCCCGTGAATACGCTGATGCAGAGGCTGGCGCCACCACTGCACATCACCGGCAACAGCTTCCTGCTCAAGGTGGGCGACACCTTTGACATGGAAGCGACCCGCCAACGGCTGGTGGCCTGTGGCTATCGACAGCGGGATAACGTCTACGAACATGGCGAATTCGCCGTACGCGGCGCCATCATGGATATCTTCCCCATGGGCGCGGATCAACCCTTCCGTATTGAGCTGTTCGACGACGAGATCGAATCCCTGCGCCTGTTCGACGCGGAAAGCCAGCGCTCCACCGGCAAGGTGGAAGAGATCACCCTGCTGCCGGCGGCGGAATACCCGCTCAGCGCTGACGGCATCAGCCGCTTTCGCACGGCTTTCCGCGATACCTTTGACGTGGACACCCGCGGCGTACCGCTCTATCAGGATGTGTCCGATGGCCTGTCGGCGCCGGGGCTGGAGTACTACCTGCCCTTGTTCTTCGAGCACATGGCCACCCTGTTTGACTACCTGCCCGACGATGTACGGCTGGTGGAAATGGCCGGCAGCCAAGGTGCCGTGGAGCATTTCTGGGCGGACGTGGAACAGCGCTATGAATCCCGCCGCCACGATATCCACCGGCCCATTCTGGCACCCTGGAAACTGTACCTGCGTCCGGAGGAGCTGGGCGCCTCCCTCAAGCAACATCCCCGGGCAAGGCAGACCGGCAGTGATGCCGACAGGAAACATGCCATCCAGTTCGACGTGGCAGCCATGCCGGCACTCACCGCCGACGTGCGCGCCAGCAATCCGCTGGCACTGTTGCATACCTTCGCCGACGCCCATCCGGACACCCGCATTCTGCTCTGTGCGGAAACCGCCGGCCGCCGGGAGGCCCTGCTGGAGCTAATGCAGAAAATCGGCATCCAGCCATCGCTGAAAGACAACTGGCCGGACTTTATCGCCCGGCCGGAGCGCTGGAGCCTGACCCGTGGCGAGCTGGATGCGGGCTTTTACGCCCCCGAACATGAACTCTTGGTGGTCACCGAAAACGACCTTTACGGGGAGCGCGTCCTGCAACGCCGGCGCCGTAAATCCAGCAGCGACGATGGTGCCGCCGAGCAGGCTTTCCGCTCCCTGGGCGAGCTCACCGAGGGTTCCCCGGTGGTACACCTGGAGCATGGCGTGGGCCGCTATCTGGGCCTGATCCACATGGAAGTGGACCGTCAGCAACACGAATTCCTGCTGCTGGAATATGCCGGCGGCGACAAACTCTACGTGCCGGTCTCTTCTCTGCATCTGATCAGCCGCTATGGCGGCGGCGATACTGCCCCGCTCAACCGGCTGGGCACCGAGCAGTGGAGCAAGGCCCGGCAGAAGGCGGCGGAAAAAATCCACGATGTGGCCGCGGAACTGCTCAACACCTACGCCCGCCGGGAGGCCCGCCAGGGCAAGCAGTTCGACGTGGACATGAGCGATTACGAGCGCTTCAGCGCCGGCTTCCCCTTTGAGGAAACCCCGGACCAGCAGGCCGCCATTGCCTCGGTGATTGCCGACATGCAATCCAGCCAGCCCATGGACCGGCTGGTGTGCGGCGATGTGGGCTTCGGCAAGACCGAAGTGGCCATGCGCGCCGCCTTTGTGGCGGTGGAAAACCAGACCCAGGTGGCGGTGCTGGTGCCCACCACCCTGCTCGCCCAGCAGCATTACGAATCCTTCACCGACCGCTTTGCCGACTGGCCGGTGAATATCGAAGTGTTGTCACGGTTCCGCAGCGCCAAGGACAAGACCCAGGTCCTCAAACGCCTGAAAGAAGGCAAAGTGGATATCCTGGTGGGCACCCATCAGTTGCTGCAGGAAACCGTGTCGTTCAGCGACCTGGGGCTGATCATCGTGGACGAGGAACACCGTTTCGGGGTACGCCACAAGGAACGGCTCAAGCAGATGCGCGCCGAGTGCGACATTCTCACCCTCACCGCCACGCCGATCCCCCGCACCCTGAACATGGCCTTCAGCGGCATGCGCGATATCTCCATCATCGCCACCCCGCCGCAGAAACGCCTGTCCGTAAAAACCTTCGTGCAGCAGCACAACGACACCACCATCAAGGAGGCCCTGCTCCGTGAGCTGCTCCGGGGGGGGCAGGTGTATTACCTGCACAACGACATCGACACCATGGAGCGGACCGCCGAGGACATCCGCAAGCTGGTCCCCGACGCCCGCGTAGGGATTGCCCACGGGCAGATGCGCGAGCGGGAACTGGAAGCGGTGATGAGCGACTTCTACCACCGTCGCTTCAATGTGCTGGTTTGCTCCACCATCATCGAAACCGGTATCGATGTGCCCAGCGCCAATACCATTATCATTGATCGGGCGGACAAGCTGGGGCTGGCTCAGCTGCACCAGTTGCGTGGCCGGGTTGGCCGCAGCCATCACCAGGCCTACGCGTATCTGATCACGCCAAGCCCCAAGGCAATGACCAAGGACGCCCTCAAACGTCTGGAGGCCATCGAACAGGCCACCGACCTGGGGGCCGGCTTCATGCTCGCCAGCCAGGATCTGGAAATTCGTGGCGCTGGGGAACTGTTGGGCGAAGAGCAGCATGGCAACATCGAAACCATCGGCTTCAGTCTCTACATGGAGATGCTGGAACAGGCGGTGGAAGCCCTGAAACGGGGCGAACAACCGGACGTGGAAAAGCCCCTCAGCGGCGGCCCGGAGCTGAACCTGCGCATTCCCGCACTGATTCCCGAGGATTACCTGCCCGACGTGTTCGGCCGATTGACACTCTACAAGCGCATTGCCGGCTGCAAGACCCGCGATGGCCTGAAAGAGCTGCAGGTAGAGATGATCGACCGCTTCGGCCTGCTGCCGGAACCGGTGAAAAACCTGTTTGCGGTGACCGAGCTGCGTCAACAGGCAGAACGACTGGGCATCACTCGACTGGATGCTCACGCCGGCGGCGGCAAGCTGGAGTTTGGCGAGCGTACACCGGTGGACCCGCTGACCATTGTCAAACTGGTCCAGTCCGGGCCCAACCGCTTCAAGCTGGAAGGGGCCAATGCGCTGCGTTTTGTAGAGGGCAGTGACAGTGCCGAGGAACGCATTCAGGTGGTCGACGCCCTGCTCAAGCGCCTGTCCGCCCAGAGTATCAAACAGGATACGGGCAGCTAACCCGTGAAAACCGACCGGTCAGACTGTTGGTCGTGAACCGGGAGTGTGAACTGGTTATAGTCTTTGCAATAACAAACGATGTGGGTGCGTAAGGGGAAACGCCTTGATCCGGATGAGGCGACCAGCACCAGGAAGGGACCGGAACTCTCTGCCGCCAAGCCGGGTTCCACAGGCAACAGGAAAGGCCCGCTCCCACGTCAGCATCACGATAAGGCCTGCGCACGGGCCATCAAAGGAGAGTTTCCGATGCTTCGCGCATTCTTTCTGGTCGTGCTGGCCCTCGTGGCCAACGCCGCCATTGCCCAGAGCTGGTACAACATCGAAGTGCTGGTGTTTGCCCGCGATCACGGCGGCAGCGACGAAATCTGGCCCGCGGATCTGCAGCCACGCTATGCCTCTCACTCGGTCACCATTGGCGAACCACAAGCCAGTGAATACGCCGACCCGGATGCTCTCTCCCAGGGTGCCTGGCAGCCTTTACCGGAGGATCAGACGGTGCTGCAGTACATGATGGAGCGCATGGCCGGCACCGGCGAGTATCGCCAGCTTTACCACAAGGCCTGGCGTCAGCCCATCGGCAACAAGAGTGAGACGGTGCCGGTCTACCTGCGCGGCGGCCAGACCCTCAGCACCGATGACGGCCAGGTCCCGGAACTGGAAGGTACCCTGCAATTCCACCAGTCCCGCTACGTGCATGTGGAGCCCCGCATCTGGTTAAATACCCAGAGTCATGGCCAGCGCTTTTATGTGAAAATTGATGAAAGCCGCCGCCTCACCGGCCACGAAGTCTACTACTTCGACCATCCCATGTTCGGCATGCTGGTGCGAATTACCCGCTAGAAGCCCAGCCGTAGGAGCGTCGCTGGCGGCGCGATAACGCAACAGTGACGAGTTGCGAGAAGCGAGTTTCGAAAATCAAAACCCAGGGGCAGGGAAAGCCCGGTCTTCGCTCCTCGTCTCTCGTCACTCGCAACTGGATTGAACTATCGCGCCGCCAGCGACGCTCCTACGGTGGCCATTCACCACTGTCCCGCACCGTGCCACCTTATTCCCCCATCCCATAACACCGCTTGTCAGAAATAACAGATCCGTACAGGCGCACCGCCGTTTCCCGCGCTAAAGTAAACCCAAGGGCCTTACCCGGCCCCCACAATACGCTCCCGTATGGGCCTACCCGCCCCACCGGGAAAGGAGCCGTTGCCATGTTCGTTACCCTCGAACAGACCGACGCCGCCGAACTCCACCAATTCCGGGATCCGGCAACCGGTCTGCGCGCCCTGATCGCCCTGCACTCCACCCGATTGGGCCCTGCCCTCGGTGGCTGTCGCTGTCTTCCCTACCCCGATGAACACACCGCCCTGAATGACGTCTGCCGTCTTGCCCGCGGAATGAGCTACAAGGCCGCCCTGGCAGGCCTGCCACTGGGCGGCGGCAAGGCGGTAATCATGGAACCAGACAAACCCTACGACCGAGCTGCCCTTTACCGTGCCTTCGGCGACGCCGTTAACCGCCTGGGCGGGCGCTATATCACCGCCATGGACGCCGGCACGGAAATCACCGATCTCGACCAGGTAGCCACCCGAACCCGCCATGTGTGGGGCTTTTCCGGCGACGGCATGGACCCGTCACCCTATACCGCTCTGGGCGTATTTGCCGCCCTGGATGCGGGTATCCGCCACCGCTTCCAGCGCCACGGGGCCAAGGGCCTGCACATCGCCATTCAGGGCCTGGGCCATGTGGGCAGCCAGCTCGCTCTGATGCTGGCCCGGGCCGGCGCCAGACTCACCCTGGCGGACCTTGACCCGCGCCGGGCCCAGCGGCTGGCAGACCGCCTGAATACCCGGTGGGTACCCGCCGACAGCCTCTACGACGTGGCCTGCGATATCTTCATGCCCTGCGCCCTGGGCGGCGTGCTGAACGCCGATACCATCCCCCGCCTGCACGCCGGGTTGATTGTGGGCGCCGCCAATAACCAGCTGGCCAGCGACGACGATGCGCAACGACTACGCCAGCGCGACATCCTCTACACACCGGACTACCTCAATAACGCTGGCGGTCTGATATCGCTGGCGTTGGGCCACCGGCAGGAAGACCGCAGCACCATCCGGCAGAAAGTGCTCGGCATTGGCCGCACCCTCAGCCAGCTACTGGACCAGGCGGACCAGCACCATCTCAGTCCGGCACAGATGGCCGACAGACAGGCCGAACAGCGCCTTCACGACGACACCGGCAAGCACGCCTGGGAAGCTGCCTGAACGCCGCCAAGGAGGATGCCATGTTCACGTCTACGCCCTACGACATGCACCACCGACTACCGGACCTTCCGGAGAACAGGGACTGGCCACGGCTGGTGGACGGCTACCGCCATATGACGCTGATTCGCACCTTCGACAAGAAGGCGGTAAATCTGCAACGCACCGGCAAGCTGGGCACCTATGCCTCCTGCCTGGGCGCCGAAGCCATCGCCACCGCCGGCGGCATGGCCCTGCAAGATGATGATGTCTTCGTGCCCTACTACCGGGACCACGCCACCCAATACCTGCGCGGCGTACCGTTGCATCTGATCCTGCAGTACTGGGGCGGCGACGAGCGCGGCAATGCCTTTCCGGCGGATACCCCCGCCTCCCGCGACCTGCCCAACTGCGTCCCCATCGCCAGCCAGCTCACCCAGGCCGCCGGCATCGCCACCAAGGCCAAACTGGACCACGCAAAAGCCGCCGTGCTGGCCACCTGCGGCGATGGTGCCACCTCCCGGGGTGACTTCCATGAAGCCCTCAATGTGGCCGGCGTCTGGCAGCTGCCGCTGGTGGTGATGGTCAACAACAACCAATGGGCCATCTCCGTGCCACGCAGCCTGCAGACCGCCAGCGACACCATCGCCCAGAAAGCCGTGGCCGCTGGCATCGAAGGCTTCCAGGTGGACGGCAACGACCTGCCCGCCCTGCTGGAAGCGCTGGATTACGCCCTGGACAAGGCCCGCCACGGCAAGGGCGCCACCCTGATTGAAGCGGTGAGCTACCGGCTCAGCGACCACACCACCGCCGACGACGCCGGCCGATACCGCAAGGCCAGCGACCTCCATGCCGCCTGGCAACGGGAACCGGTGGCACGGCTACGCCAGGCCCTGGCAGACGCCGGTCACTGGGATGCGGAGCAGGAAACGCAGTGGCTGGCCGAGTGCCAGCAACGGGTGGATACCGCGGTGGAGACTTACCTGAACCAACCGCCACAGGCCCCCACCGACATGCTCGACTACCTCTACGCCGAGCTGCCCGAGGCCCTCAAGCCACAACGGCAATGTCTGCTGCAACAACAACCGGGAGGCCACCATGCATAGCGCCCAACCACACCCGGACACCAGCGTTCCGCTCAATCTGCTGGAAGCGGTCAACCAGGCCCTGCGCCACGCCATGGAGGCCGATGAAAACGTGGTGATACTGGGCGAGGACATCGCCACCAACGGCGGCGTTTTCCGTGCCACCGAAGGGCTGAAAGAGACATTCGGCTTCCGTCGGGTCATGGATACCCCGCTGGCGGAAAACCTGATCGCGGGGCTGGCGGTGGGCATGGCCAGCCAGGGCCTCAAACCAGTGGCCGAGATCCAGTTCATGGGCTTTATCTACGCCGCCCTGGAGCAACTGATCAGCCACGCCGCCCGCCTGCGCAACCGCACCCGGGGCCGGCTGAGCTGCCCGCTGGTGATCCGCGCGCCCTTCGGCGGCGGCATCCATGCCCCGGAACACCACAGCGAAAGCACCGAGGCCCTGTTTGCCCATATCCCGGGCCTGCGGGTAGTGATTCCTTCTTCGCCGGCAAGGGCCTATGGCCTGCTACGCGCCGCCATCGCCTGCCCGGACCCGGTGCTGTTTCTGGAACCGAAACGGCTCTACCGCCTGCAACGGCTACCGGTGGAACTGGGTGATGATCCGCTACCACTGGATCGCTGTTTTACCTTGCGTGCCGGCGAGGACGTGAGCCTGATCAGCTGGGGCGCCATGATTCATGAAACCCTGGCCGCGGCGGAGCAATTGGCCGCCGAAGGCATCAAGGCGGAAGTGATCGACGTGGCCAGCCTCAACCCGCTGGACAGGGACACCCTGATCGCCACCGCCAGCAAGACCGGCCGCGTGGTCATCGTCCACGAAGCGCCCCTCAACGGTGGCTTCGGTGCCGAGATTGCCGCCACCCTGGCCAGCGACGCGCTGATGCATCTGCTCGCGCCGGTAGAGCGCGTCACTGGCTATGACTGCCCCATGCCCTACTTCGCCATGGAGCAGCATTACATGCCGAGCGTGGAACGTATCGTGGCGGCGGCAAAGGAGACGCTGAAGTATTGAGGGAAGGCTGGCACGGAATAGAGCCTCCGTAGGAGCGTCGCTGGCGGCGCGATAACCCAGTCTCGAGATACGAGGAACGAGAAGCGAAAACCTGGCTTTCCCAGATACAGGGTTTTGATTTTCGAAACTCGCTTCTCGCAACTCGTTCCTGTTGGGTTATCGCGCCGCAAGCGACGCTCCTACGGAAAGACACCGTCTCCGGCGTGTCGGCGTCAAGCGTGTTGCATGCCAGCGAGTGACCAAGGAGCGAAACATGCCCTACTTCACCCTGCCCGATCTGGGCGAAGGTTTGCAGGAAGCGGAAGTCGTCGAGTGGCACGTGAAAGAAGGTGACACCGTGAAGGTGGATGACCTGCTGCTCAGCGTGGAAACCGCCAAGGCCATTGTCGATATCCCCGCTCCCCGGGACGGCATCATCGCCACCCTGTTCGTGGCCAACGGCGATCTGGTGCATACCGGCGAACCGCTGCTGGCCTTTGCCGGTGACGAGGGCAGCGGCAGCCAGACCGTGGTGGGCAACCTGCAAAGCAAGGAGGATGCGGAGAATCCGGACAGCTTCGTGATCGGCGCCGTCCCTGACTCCCGCCCTTCCGGCGGCACCACTCCCGCCATCCGCGCCCTGGCCCGCCACCTGGGCGTCAATCTTGACCAGATCAAGGGCAGCGGCCCGGCAGGCAGTATCACTCTGGACGATGTGCAACAGCAGGCGAATCTGAAACACAGCCACGGCGACAGCAAGCCACTAAAAGGCGTGGCCCGCACCATGGCAAAGACCATGGCCAGCGCCGGGCAACAGGTGGTGCCGGTGAGCCTGTTCGACCAGGTCAGCGTCAGCCACTGGCCGCAGGACACTGATATTACCCTGCGCCTGATCCGTGCCATCGTCGCCGGCTGCCAGGCGGAGCCAGCGGTGAACGCCTGGTTCGACGGTGAGCAGCTCAGCATGCGATTGGTGGAGAAAGTGGACCTGGGGATTGCCGTGGATACCCCGGACGGTCTTTTTGTACCGGTATTGCGGGACGTGGCCAACCGGAAACCCTCTGACCTTCGGCAAGGCCTCAACCGCCTGCGTCGGGATGTGGAGCAGCGAAAAATTCCCGCCAGGGAACTGCAAGGCGCCACCCTGACCCTGAGCAACTTCGGTACCTTGGCCGGTCGTTATGCCACCCCGGTTGTAGTGCCTCCCCAGGTGGCCATTGTGGGTGCCGGCAAACGTTTTGCTCAGCCGGGTATTCGCAACGGGGAATGGTTCGAGGATTGGCAACTGCCGGTCAGTCTCACCTTTGACCATCGTGCTCTGAACGGCGGCCAGGCAGCCCGTTTTCTGGCCGCGCTACTGGCTGACCTGGGTCATTAACAGCCTTGCTGCAAGCGCCATCGTAGCAGACGGCACCTGCACGGGCCGTTTTATTCAGCCAGATCCACGTTGTGATACACGTTCTGCACATCGTCCAGATCGTTGAGCATGGCCAGGAATTTATCGAACAACTCCCGATCATCACCACTCACCGTGGTATAGCTCTGCGGGATAAACTGGATCTCGTCCACCTCGAAATCGATCCCTTCGAAAGCCGCGGTTAACGCCTGGCGGGCCTTGGCATATTCGGTGTTCGGGGTGAAGACGGTCAGCATCCCGTCTTCGTTTTCCAGATCGGTGACATCCACATCCGCTTCCATCAGCGCTTCCAGCACCGCCTCTTCATCATCGTGGCGGAACACGAAAATGGCCGCGTGATCGAACATGTGGGCCACGGTGCCCTGGGTGCCGATCTTGCATTTGGTCTTGGTAAAGGCCACCCGTACATCCCCGAAGGTGCGGTTGGGGTTGTCCGTCAGGCATTCGATGATCGCCATGCAACCGCCGGGGCCATAGCCCTCGTAACGGGCCGGCGCAAAATCTTCGCCGCCACCGCCTTTGGCCTTGTCGATGGCTTTCTCGATCACATGGCCCGGCACCTGATCCTTCTTGGCCCGGTCGATCAAACTACGCAGGGCCAGATTGGCGGATGGGTCCAGGCCACCTGCCTTGGCACAGACATAGATTTCACGACCATAGCGGCTATAAACCTTGGCTTTCATGTCCGAGGTTTTCGCCATGGATTCTTTTCGGTTCTGGTAGGCGCGGCCCATGGGATACTTGCTCCGAGAGTGATAGTCAGCCGCAGATTCTAGGGGAAAACCCGGAAATTACCTACGGCCGACGCATCCTCTCCTCGCCATGCCCCCTGACAGCTAATCATTCAGATAGCGCAGCCCGGTCAACCGCTCCGATTCCTCCCACAACCGCTGTGCAACGGCCTGGTTGTCAGTGATCTTGCGGGCAAAGGCCGGGGCCGGATAGCCGCGTAACTCCATCAGCTTGCCATCCGGACCGTAATAGCCACCCGCCTCTACCGCATCGCTGGTGGCAGCCATGACACCGGGCAGACACCCCATCTGTGCAGACTGCGCCATGATCTTGTTGAACAGGCCCCCGCCGGGCACCGTATCCTGGAGGTGGGTTGCGGAATAGCCGGGATGGGCGGCCATGACCCGGATGCGCGAGCCGGATGCCTGCAAGCGACGCTGCAGGTCCTTGGCGAAAATCAGGTTGGCCAGCTTGCTCTGACAATAGAAGGGCCAGCGGGAATAACGTTTCTCCGCATTGAGATTCCCCCACATCAATTTCCCGCCCCGATGGGCCAGGCTGGATATCTGCACAATTCGCGGATCATCGGCGGCTTCCAGACGCTCAATTAACTGACCGGTCAACGCAAAATGCCCCAGGTGGTTGGTGCCAAACTGCATTTCGAAACCATCCCGGGTTCGCTGCAACGGCGGAGCCATCAAACCCGCGTTATTTAGCAACACATCCAGGGTGGCAAAGCGCTGCTTTACCGCCTCGGCAAAGGCCTTCACCGAGGCCAGATCCGCCAGATCCAGCGCCATGATTGACAGCCGGGCCCCGGGGGCTACCGCTTTCACCGCCTGCGCCGCCGCGTTGGCCTTGTCCGCGTTTCGACAGGCCATGATCACTTCCGCGCCCCGGCCGGCGAACAACTTCACCGCTTCCAGGCCGATACCGCTGTTGGCGCCAGTGACCAGAATCGTCTTGCCGGAAAGATCTGGAATCATCTCCGGCCGCCAGCTGGATTTGCCCATACGAGAACCTCTCCTGTCGTTGTGATGAAAATGATTGTGCACGGCAGCGGCTATCGCCACCCCTTCCTGCTGGGCCAATCGTGTGACACCAAAGGGAAAGCCTGAGATCGGCAACTGATGAATCCACAAGACCCTGACTGAGCATCAGTGGTATGGTTCTGTGCTTGTTTTGACCCACCGGTGATGGCTGTGATGATCACCGGGCACAACGATTGACTGGGAGATCAACACGTGGGCAAGAAGTATGACCTGAATGGCAAGGTGGTTCTCATCACCGGCGCAACCGGCGGCATTGGTGCTGCCAGCGCGCGAGCGCTTTATTCAAAAGGCGCGAATCTGGTGCTGACGGATTTATCCCAGCAGTCCCTGGATTTGCTCGCCGCAGAATTTGATGCCACCCGGGTACTCGCCGTGCCCCTCGACGTCACTGATGCTGCCGCCTCAAAAGCTGTCGTTCAGCAAGCCGTCGCGCACTTTGGCCGTCTCGATATCGCCTTTGCCAACGCCGGCATTGCCTGGCGGAACAATCCCGCAACCATCGCCAGCTGCGATGAGGACGAGTTCGAGAAAATTATCGACGTGGATCTGTTCGGCGTCTGGCGCACCCTGCGTGCAGCCCTGCCGGAAGTGCAGCGGAATCATGGCCAGATTGTCATTACCTCCTCCATCTATTCGTTCGTCAACGGCATGGTCAATGCCCCCTACGCCGCCTCCAAGGCCGCTGTGGAAATGCTCGGCAGGGCCTTGCGGGCTGAGCTGGCGGGTACCGGCGCCAGCGCCAGCGTGCTCTATCCGGGTTGGACCGCAACACCGATCACCGATCTCGCCTTCGGGGGTCATGCCACCGCCTCCGAGTTGATTGAAAGCGCCTTTCCTGCCGTACTGAGAAAGCAGGTGCAACCCGAGGAAATTGCCACAGCCCTGGTTGCCGGCCTGGCAACCCGTTCCGCCGCCATCATTGCCCCGGCCCGCTGGAAACCCTTGTCCATGCTGCGCGGGGTGATGAGCCCCCTCAGCGATGCGCTACTGGCGCGAAGCGATAAAATTCACCGCCTGGTGCGCGATATCGAATCGAATCGCTAGCAAGACCACCTCGCGGCATTTCCTGCCACCTCCTATGCGGCGGGAAGTGTCGCGGGCCGGGCGCTCCCCCTGCCCTGACTTTTCAAGCGTTGACTCCCCCACCACCACTGGCATGATCAACCTATCCCAGCCCGCAGTGCCAGCCAGGAGTCACCATGTCCAAACCCGTGATTGCCGATATCAAACCGCATAAAACCGAACTCAAGCCGGGGGAAACCTATTACTTCTGCCGCTGCGGCCGTTCTGCCAACCAACCTTTCTGTGATGGCTCCCATGCGGGCACGGATATCACCCCTCTCGGCTTTGAAGCGGACAAGGACGAAGGCTACCTGTGCATGTGCAAGCACAGCGCCTCTTTCCCGTATTGCGATGGAACCCACGCGCGCTTTGACAAGGATCAGGTCGGCAAGGAAGGACCCGGGCCGGATGCCATCTCCCGGGACGGCATGCCCAGCCCCAAAGCCACCGCAGAAGAACCGAATGTGGAGTTGATCCATGCGCTGGCGGAAAACGGCCTGGCCAAAATGGGCCATCATGGTCCCATGAGTGCCATGGGGGTGCCCCGGGACTGCCTGCCCAAGTGGGATGATATTCAGATCATGGTGGCACAGATGGCCACACAACCATTGCTGGACGATCAACCGGTGGGTACCGAGCTGGTTATCGGCCCCCGGGCAGACAAACCGTTAACCCTGGATATTCCCCTGATGGTCTCGGACATGAGCTTCGGTGCCCTCTCAGAAGAAGCCAAGGTGTCGCTGGCCCGTGGCGCAGAGCTGGCCGGCACCGGCATCTGCTCCGGAGAGGGGGGCATGCTGCCCGAAGAGCAGGCCGCCAACTCTCGTTACTTCTACGAATTGGCCAGCGCCATGTTTGGCTATAGCGAAGACCATCTTAAGAAGGTGCAGGCGTTCCACTTCAAGGGAGGCCAGGGTGCCAAGACCGGTACCGGCGGCCATCTGCCCGCCAACAAGAATGTGGGTAAGATTTCCCAGGTACGCCAGATTCCAGAAGGACAGCCGGCCATTTCCCCTGCCACCTTCAGGGAGCTGCACTGCAGCGATGATTTCAAACGTTTTGCGGATCGGGTACGGGAAGTATCCGGCGGTATTCCGGTGGGGTTCAAGCTGAGCGCGAACCACATCGAAAGGGACATACAGTTCGCCCTGGATGCCAGCGCCGACTACATCATTCTGGATGGCCGGGGTGGCGGCACCGGCGCCGCCCCGACCATTTTCCGTGATCACATCAGCGTGCCCACTATCCCTGCCCTGGCCCGGGCCCGCCGATTCCTGGATGACAAAGGCGCCAGTGGCAACGTCACCCTGCTGATCACCGGCGGCCTGCGTATGCCTATGGATTTTATCAAGGCCCTGGCTCTTGGCGCCGACGGCATCGCTCTTTCCAACAGCGCCATGCAGGCCATTGGTTGTGTCGGTGCCCGCATGTGCAACACCAATCAGTGTCCTGCAGGGATTGCCACCCAGAACGAAGCGTTGCGAAAACGACTGGACGTGGACCACGCCGCCCAACGCCTGGCCAACTTTTTCCATGCATCCACAGAACTGATGCAAGTGATGGCCCGCGCCTGCGGACACGACCATCTGAATCAGTTCCGATTGGATGATCTGGCTACCTTTGATCGGGACATGGCCAGCCTGGCGGGGGTTCGCTATAGCGGACTGGGCGGGGCCTAGCCTGATCAAAATAAGTCTTTACCCGTGCTGTTGTACGCCATTGCCTACAAAGTAGCCCCTGCCTGTAAGATAAATCTTACATCAGGGGATGACCTGCGTGGCAACTGAGCCCGCTTTTCCCGACGGTCATAATATCTCCAATAATCAAACCTTTATAAACGCGGGCTAATCGTCATTCGATCTTCAGGCCATAAAGACAGTCAACGCGGCGTGATCGCAAAATCTGTTCATCCCTTCAAACTCTCCGCCTGTCGCGATCCCTTTGCCCTGTCCGCCGTGCCGAAACTAATAATAAGTGAGACATGGTTCACTAACTGAGAGTGCACCAATGGCTTAGTTACCACTGCGATGACCGGCCCCCCCGGACCCAGGAAGGCACAAATGCGAACACAACGACTAGGATTTGTCGGATTAGAAGAAGACACGGTCAGTGCCTGCCTTTCGATGCTGAAAATCATCGACGGGCGCTCCTCGGTTCACTGGGATCAGAGCATCCCCGATGACGCGGATGTGTTGATGGTCGCGTGCGACAAGCAGGAACAGACCCGGCGCTCCGACCTGTCTGACAAACCCTGCATCGTGGTTTATCCGAACACCTATGACAGGCCCGCCTCCACGTTTAGCTTGCCCCATCCATTTCGGGTCATGCAGCTGCTTGATGTGCTTGACGATGTGGTACGGACCCTGACCACGGACACAACCCCGCGCCACACCAGCGCAACCGTGACGTCCACCACGCCGGATTCAACAACGGACTTCTGCGCGTCGTTGCATCATGTGATCAACGCCAAAGACGGACAACGCAGCGAGCTATATTGCAGTCACAGCGATGAGGGCCTGTTGCTGGTAAAACCCGCAAGCCATCGTTTTTATGCCCGCCCCGCCCTTCTCCATGCACTCAACGCCGGGACGGTTACCTTGTCACCACTGAGACCGTTCTCGGAGTCGGTTCCCGAAGGGATGGCTGCTCGCCCCCTGTTCGAGCTGGCCTGGATGACGGGCGCCAAACACAGCGATGGCTTGCTCCCCTGGCTGGACCCGGACAGCCAGTTCCAGTTAAGCCGCTGGCCCAGTGCTGCTGCCCTGAACAAGTCACGGCCCCTGCTTTCCCTGTGTGCATTGATGACCCGACGCGCGTTGGGCCGAGCGCAATTACAGATTTTGTCGAAATGCGATGAAGCCACCTTCAATCACTTCCTCAATGCCTGTGAAATTAGCGGGCTTCTGGTCAGTGAGCGCCGTCGTTCAGCGGCACAACCGACGGCTGTTGCGATGGAATCACAACGTTTTGGAGGCTTGATACGCGGCCTCAGAACTCGCCTGGGATTGAGCTGACAGCATGACGCATGACGAATTCAAGATCCTTTTTACCGGTCCAATGGGCGCGGGAAAAACCACTGCCATCGCCCAGTTAAGCGACGATGAATGCGTATCCACCGATGTGGTGAATACGGACCTGGAGCAATGCAACAAGGAAATGACCACGGCCGGACTGGATTACGGCTATATCAGCCTGGCGGATGGTTTCGGGGTTCGGCTATACGGCACCCCGGGACAGGAGCGTTTCCGCTTCATGTGGCCCATTCTTGCCAACAATGCGGCGGGCGTGATTCTGCTTCTGAACGGTGAGCACCCGGATCTTGAGAAACACCTGGCCATCTACGCCGATGCCTTTGCCAACAACGGTGAAACACCACTGGTGGTGGGAATTGGCCGGCTGGCGGCCAACGATTTCAGCTGTGTTGATCTGGTAACGGAAAGACTGGCGAACATGGGCCTCTTCGTTCCCGTGATTTCCGTCGATGTCAGGGAAAAAGAAGACGTATTGCTGCTGGTGGAGACCCTTCTCTGCCAGATCGAAGCTCACGAGATGGAATTAATGGAAGTATGACTAACAAGAACCCCCTGGGTCAGGCAGCGACAGAGATAGCGCAACAACAACTGCAGAAGTTGCGGGCAACCACCACCGGAATCACCTCTGCAGTGTTGTTGAGCAGCGACGGATTTGAAGTGACCTCTCTGGAAACGGACAAGGGCAAGGCCAGTCGACTTGCTGCCATGGGCAGCTCTCTGGCAGCGATCAGCTCTGCCATTGCCAAGGAAGCAGGCATCTCCGAATGTCGCCGTCTTATCGTGGAATCCGAGGAAGGTGTCGTGGCTGTCATGACAGTGCCGGACAGCTCTCCTCCTCTGGTATTGGCCGTTGTGGCCAATGATGCCTCCAGACTGGGGCAACTGCTCTGGGGCGCCAAACACTGCTGTGCAGCGTTATCAAAAAAGTTAAAAAAGTGAGTTAACTCCCTGGAAAAAGGGAAAAAATATAAATTAGGAGTATGAAATGGGCAACGTTAACGAAAGTTTGAAAACCCTGCTGCAGGCCGATGGCGCCATGTGCGCTGCTATTGTGGACGCCAACAGTGGCATGATGCTGGGCCATGAAGGCACAGGGCTCGATCTGGAACTGGCCGCCGCCGGCAATACCGAAGTGGTGCGCGCCAAAATGAAGACCATGAAATCCCTGGGTCTTAACGACGCGATTGAGGATATCCTCATTACGCTTGGCAGCCAGTATCACATCATTCGTCCGGTCGCGAAGAATGAGGGGCTGTTCATGTACCTGGTGCTGGACAAAGCCAAATCCAACCTGGCCCTGGCGCGCCGCAACTGCCAGCAAGTAGAAGCCTCGCTGTCAGTCTAATGCGGGCCCCTGGAGCGGTAGCCAATACCGCTCCAGGTTGTTATGTAACCTTGCGATAACGCAATCTTCCCCACCCCGTCAGTCGACCTTGGGCTGTCCTGTCTTGCCTGACGTGAACAGACTTGCTTCTGGAGCCGGGTTTCCCATCCGTCCCACCCTGTTGCTACACTGCTCCCCCCTTCTCTGCGACTCTCTGAGACCGCTGTATGGCTCGTGTTCAACTGGATCTGCCCGAACAATTCCTCTACACCCACACGATCAACGTCCGCATGACGGACCTGAATACCGGTAAGCATGTGGGTAATGACCAGATGATTTCCCTGCTCTCCGAGGCCCGTTACCGGTTTTTCTGCCATATCGGTTTTGATCAATTCGATAGCGACAAACAAAGTATTGTCGTAACCGACCTTGTTGCCACCTACATGGCAGAGAGTTTCGCCCAGGATGATCTGCAATTCGAAGTCGGATTGATGGATTTCAACAAGTACGGGGCCGACCTGATTTTCCGGGTGACCAAACAGCCCTCCGGGCAACGGGTGGTACTGGCCAAACAGGGGTTTGTGTTTTTCGATCACCTGAAGCACGGGGTGATGCCAATGCCTGCTGCATTCCGTGAACGCTTTCCCAACCTGCAATGAGTATCGACGACGGTTGCAAAGGTCTATACGACAACCAGACTCAAGCCAGCTCCAGCAACTCGGTCAGAAATTCCTTCCACATCGGGTAAACCATAAAGCGCCCCAGCCCAGGAAAACTGCGAAACCGTACTCCGGGAAGCTCATTCGCCAGGCCACGGGCACTGCCGATGGAAATAATCCGGTCATCCTCACCGTGCCACTGCATGACCGGCATGGTGATCTTGCTCAAATCCACCTGCCAGGGGTGCTGCATGCGCAGGTACTCGTCGATCATGATGCGCGCCCCCTGGAAATGACTGCGACGCATACATGTAATGGTTCGTTGTAGCAGGTCCGGGTTTGCCAGCACGGCTTTGTCCTGATCGCACAATCCCTTGGCAATCATGGCAAAAAACTTCTCTGGTGCCTTCTGTACTCCACGAATGCCCAAACGACCGACCAGCACGAACAGGCGCGGATCTCGCCGGAACAAACGCAGGAACATATTGTGGAGTGGATCAAGCTTGTCCAGTTCAAAGTGTTCAATGGGAACGGTGCTGGCAAGCAAACCGAGCCGGTCGAAGATATCCGGATACAGGGCAGCAGCGCACAATGCATAAGGCCCTCCCCCGCAATACGCAGCCATTGGCGGCCTATCCAGTTCAAGATGCCTGCACAGTGCCATGATATCCGGTGCAAAAGAACGGAATTCCAGATCAGACTTGTAGGTGGAGATGCCGTAGCCGGGTCGCACGATCATGATCATGCGCAGCCCTTTTTCCCGATACCATTCCTCAAAGTAGCTATGATCCGGCAGCGATGCTCCCAGATTATCCAGGGTTAATACCGGGCGACCATCGGGATCACCATACTCATACCAGCTCAGCACACGGCGATCCGGCAGGCTCAGGGTGTATTCCCGTTGCGTGTGGAGTTGCGGAAGTTTTGCCGCTTGCACCAGTGCATGGCCCATGGCGTGGCTGACCAGCTGTACCTGACTGTTGGCTTTCAATTTGGCCATGGTGGATTTGAGCTGGGTGCGCGCAGTATGAACACTCACATTCAACAGCCTGGCACTCTGATTCAGATTGCCGATTTTGCATAGCAGATGCAGCAGGCGCGATTCAGCCTGGGTGATATTGAACAGGGAACGCAGCATTTCCGGAGAAGGCGTCACCACACTGTGGCCCGCCAGTACCCAGACGATGGTGCGAAGCTGGGAAAGAGTGCCGGGTGCATCCGACTTCTGTACCGGCAGACATAGCAGGGACACCCCGTCACCGGGAGAACTGATCAACCGGGGTTCCCGGCCTTCAGCCAGACGATTGATGCGATCCAGCGCCAGTTTCAAGGCCCGGTCGGCAAAAAGCAGGCTGCCATCCTCGCGCAGCTGCACCGGGCCGTCCGCCAGCACCTGTCTGGCCACCGGATTGCATTCCAGCACCTGCATGCTGTCGTCCAGCATCAGCATGGGCCAGGGCATCTGGTTGTACATGGCATTGAGCACCTGGGTGCGGTCTTCCAGGGCATGCATGTACGCACTGCTGCGTACCGCCCGTTCCAGGTGATCAATCAGCCGGTCCACTTCCCGGGCGCTTTGCCGGGGAGCCAGGGAGGAATCTGTGCCGTTGGCCTGTGGCTGGCTATCCGTCCAGCCGGCGATGGTATCCAGCAACTCTACCCAGTCACCGGGGGACAGTGCGGTTTCGTAGATCTTGCCGATCAACGCATCATGATTGTTATCGTCTTCCACACGATCCTGTCCACAGAAAGCACAGCCAATCATAGGAAGAGCCGGGAAACACGGCAAGCAGGCAGGTGACAGCCGGCCGCTATTCCCGTACGTCTGCCGGCGCCGCCCGACGCTTGGCCAGCCAGCGCCAGACCAGTCCGTCCGGGCGCTGGTGTCCGGTCTGGACATAACGCAACGCGTTCAGATGCCGCAGGCTCCATTGCATCTGGTTATTGGCCTTGTCCGTGCCGCAAAAGAGCACCCGGTCACCGGGCTCAAGATTTTCCTTTTCATCGGGCAGGAGAGTATTGCGGCCATTACGGCGCAGCATCAGGGGAATCGTATCCAGGCACGTTAGCCGATGGCGGGGACTGCGACACAGATTGCCCAGGGTCACCGGCTCCCCCAGACGCAGAGCCAGGGTCACTGCGGGGGTTTCTTCATCGCCTATCTGCACGTGCCAGCTTTCCGGGGTAATCGTAGACGTGATGCTCGCCATTCTTGCCAGCAGTTGCTCATTCCAGGCATTGCCCTGCTTCTCCGCTTCCTGAAGAAATTCTTTCAACAACGGCGCATTGAGGACGGAGAGAAAACGGCTGGCCACAAGGAAGCTGGTCTGGACCGGCAATTCCGGGTTGACCGCCTGAAACAGCAGACGATTGTGCAGCCGATTCTGCAAGGCCACCATGTAGATACTGCTATTGAGCTCCCGGGCGGTCATCATCACCGACAGGTTGTCGGCATCGTCCGGCGTGGCAACCACCAGGGCTACCGCCTTGTCGATACCGGCTTCACGCAAGGTCACCGCCTCGGTGCCCTTGCCTTCCACACTCCCCGCGGGCACATCCGGTTGCTTCGGATGCGGGGTAACCACCACCAGTTCGATACCTGCCTCCTTGCTGAGCGCTTCGTAGACGGCACGCCCGAAAGGACCGAAGCCACACAATATCCAGCGCCCCTGGGGCGGCATGGGGCGCTCCGGCAAGGCGGCACCGGGCAAAGAGGTAAGCCAGTCGTAAACCCGATGCGTATCCGGCTGGCGAATACCCAACAACAATCGGCGGGCAAAATCCTGATAGGGATTGACCACCAGATCGGTGCCAAAGGACAACATGTTATTGGCATTCTCTTCGCTGCCGGCACGGCAGAACACCTGGCTGTGCTTGTTCAACAACTTTACCGTGGTGGCAATTTTCAGATTGGTGTGATTGTTGTCGGTCACCGCCAGTACACCACGACATAGCGGATGCTTGAGCCCGGCCTTGACCAGATTCCCGGGAATTTCCGCATCCACGGTAAAGCCCGGCACATACAGCCCCTGATCCTTCACGCGAAGGGAGTCAATGGCTTCCGGATCCTTGTCCACAATGACCACCCGCATGCCACGGCTCAGCAACGAGCGGGTCAGCAGTTTGCCCGTGTCGCCATAACCGCAAATCACATAAAAAGGTTCTCGAAACCGGCGCAGGCTCCGCTGCAACTGCACCCGGCTAAGCTCCTGACGGAAACTCTTGTCCTGAAGCAGGGAAATGATAATCCCCACGGAATACAGCCAGGAAAACACGGTCAGATAAATACTGACCATAGTCCACATGCGCTGGCCGCCGGAAAAGTCGTAGGGGACTTCACCAAAGCCAATGGTGCTGCCGGTATAACTGACCACATAGAAAGCTTCAAAAAAGCTCATGCGCCAGGGGTTTCCCTGATCATCCACCCCCGGGATCAGAGTGAAGCCTACCGTGGCAATACTGTAGGCGACTATCAGCACCACCAGCGGCACACGCATGCGCCGCAGGATCATGGGGACGACCGAGGGCATGTCAGTTACCGCTGCAGGGTGATGGTTTCCACCGTCAGAAGCACGGCGGATAACAGGTTCGCCAGCAGGGCGCCACCGGACAGGGAGACAATGGAGGCCATCACGGCTGGCGTCAGTCCCACTTCCGTCACATGCACTGCCACCGCCCAGACAATCGCCGCGACAATCAGCTGCAAGTCCGCCACCAGGCTGGAGGCCAGTAACACGGCGCCAATCTGTGTGCGTTCGCCAAATTTCAGCACAGTGGCGATCAGGCTCACGACCAGGGCAGCAAACAACTCGTAAACGTCATGGTGTTCCGGGTTATCGATCTCGCCGTAAAAGAACCCAAAGTTGAGAGTCAGCGCAAGCAGAATGAAAAAGCCAAAAACCACCTTCTCGAGGTTCATCGTGCATCCTTGTTTTGCCTGAGGTGTTGGGGCTCATTGTGTCAGGGAATGGACGGGTGGGCTACCGGGTGACCGGGGGGCATTCATTCGACCCGACCCCGCAGCTGACGGGCAAACCTGTTTGCGTAGCCCCCGGCTGCTAGCCTTTCTGACCCCAGAATAATGCTACAACGCCAACCCGGTGCACCAGCCGCTGGCCCAGGCCCACTGGAAATTGAAACCCCCGAGCTGGCCGGTAACATCCAGGACTTCACCAATGAAGTGCAGGCCGGGCACGGTATTGACCTCAAACGTCTTGGAGGAGATGGCGTCAGTATCCACACCGCCCAGGGTCACTTCCGCGGTGCGATAGCCTTCGGTGCCGGAGGGTTTGAACTGCCAGCCCTTGAGGATGGCCGCCACAGCGGCCAACCGCTCGTTACTGAACTGCTGCAGGTTGCCCTGCCAACCGAACCGTTCCACCAGTGCCCCGGCCAGCCGTTGCGAGAAGTATTGGCGCAACCATCGCTCCATGCCCCGATTGGGATGTTGGTTACGCTCGGCGACCAGATCGGCGAACGGATCGGCCACAGCCGGCAGCCAGTCCACAGTCACCGGGTGGCCAGGCGTCCAGAAACTGGAAACCTGCAGCATGGCCGGGCCGGACAGGCCCCGGTGGGTAATCAGCATGGGCTCGGCAAACCGGGCACCACCCGCCTCGGCCACCACCTCGGTGCTGATCCCGGACAAGGCGGACAGCCAGGCCTTGTCATCCGGCTGCAATGTAAACGGCACCAGTCCGGCACGGGTGGGCAGCACACTGAGTCCGAATTGCTCGGCAAGCTGATAGCCGAAGCCGGTCGCCCCCATGGTGGGAATGGACAGCCCCCCGCAGGCCACCACCAGTTTGCCGCACTTTACGGCCCCAGCCGTGGTCGAAAGCACAAACCCATCCCCTGCCCGCTCCACCCGTCTGATGGCGGTTTTCAAGCAAATCTCTGCACCGGCCCATTCACATTCAGTGAGCAGGATATCGAGAATCTCTCTGGAGGATTCTGAACAGAACAGCTGCCCCGGCGCCTTTTCCACATGCTCAATGCCGTGGCGCTCAACCAGCTCGACGAAGTGCCAGGGGCTGTAACGCTTGAGCGCGGATTTACAGAAATGGGGGTTGGCGGAGACGAAATGATCCGGGGTGGTATTCAGGTTGGTGAAATTGCACCGCCCGCCACCGGACATGAGGATTTTCTTGCCCGCCTTGTTGGCGTGGTCAAGCACCCTGACCCGATGGCCCTGATAGGCAGCCGTGGCGGCACACATCAGTCCGGCCGCACCCGCACCGATCACCACGACATCCACCTCTGCCACTGCTGCCATACCACCTCCTGATTGGGCGGCAAGGATAGCATAAGGTCCAGCGGTAGCCGTGATTTGCGGCGGCCAGGAGGAACAAGCCCCGCAGAGCGGGGCGTATGAAATTACTGGTTCAGTTCCTGCTCACTGAACATGTTGGCGAACAGCGGAGAGCTGAGGTAGCGTTCGCCGGAATCCGGCAACACCACAACGATGGTTTTTCCCTCGAACTCTGGCAACTGACTAATGCGATCCGCCACGCACATGGCGGCCCCGCAGGAGATGCCGGCAAGAATACCCTCTTCCTGCATCAGTTTGTGGGCCCATGCCATGGCGTCGTCATTGCTCACTTGCTCACAACGATCCACCACCGACAGGTCCAGATTCTTCGGCACAAAGCCGGCACCGATCCCCTGAATCTTGTGGGGGCCATGGGTAGGCTCCTCCCCTTTCAGGGCAGCGGTAATCATGGTGGAGGAATCCGGCTCCACGGCGATGGAGGTGATGGCCTTGCCTTTCTGGTTCTTGATGTAGCGGGATACCCCGGTGATGGTGCCACCGGTCCCCACGCCACTGACCAGCACGTCGATATCACCACCGGTGGCCTCCCAGATTTCCGGGCCGGTGGTTTTTTCGTGAATTGCCGGATTGGCCGGGTTGTTGAACTGCTGCAGCATCAAGAACTTTTCCGGGTTTTCGCTGACCAGTTCTTCCGCCTTGGCGATGGCCCCGGGCATACCTTTGGCCCCGGGAGTCAGCACCAGCTTGGCACCCAGCGCCTTGAGGATCTTGCGACGCTCCAGGCTCATGGTATCTGGCATGGTCAGGGTCAGGTCATAGCCCCGCGCCGCCGCCACATAGGCCAGGGCGATACCGGTGTTGCCGCTGGTGGGTTCCACCAGGGTCATGCCGGGTTTCAGTTGGCCACTTTTTTCCGCGTCCCAGATCATGGAGGAACCGATACGGCACTTCACACTGCCCGCCGGATTGCGTGATTCCAGCTTGGCGAGAATCTTGCCCTGGCTGATGCGGTTGATGCGCACCAGCGGTGTTTTGCCAATGGTTTCGCTGTTGTCCTTGTAGATCTCGGTCATGGTTGCCTCTCCTGAATCTCTCGTTGATTCCTATTGCGGCTTTTCCTGCTTTTTCAACCGTCGGCTCCAGCGCTGACGGGCGTAAAGTCGCAAATCCGCCACGTGATCGGTTTCGTCCATGATCTCACGGCCGAGAATACTTTCCAGAATATCCTCCAGGGTAATCAGTCCCACCCAGGTGCCGTGCTCATCATAGACCACCGCCATGTGCTGACGTTGGGCCAGCATGGCATGGAACAGCTTGTCGATGCCCATACTGGTGTGGACCAGAGGGACCTCGTGAGCCAGGGCGCTCATGGTCTGGTCCGGGTTGCAGCCGAGCAGGTCGGATTTGTGAATATAGCCCTTGCCCTCGCCCTGCTCCGTCATCACCGGAAAACGGGAAAACGGCTGGTCCTTCTCCTTTTCCAGAAAGTCGGCCACGGTCATTTCCGGGGTCACCGTGCGGCATACGGTGCGCGGCGTCATGATGGTGCCGACCTTGATGTCATGCAGACGCAGGATGTTCTGGATCACCTGAAATTCGTTGTCATCAAGCGCATCCTGGTCCTTGCCCATATCGGCCAGGGCGCGAATTTCCGCCCGCACTTCCACGTCATGCTCGCCGCCACCAATGCGGCTGGTGATCAGTTTCGACAACCACACAAACGGCATCAGGGCGATAATGATGAATTGCAGAATGGGCGGGAGAATGGGCGCCAGGGCGCGCCAGTACTTGGCACCAATGGTCTTGGGGATAATTTCAGACAACACCAGAATCGCCAGTGTCATCACCGCAGAGGCCGCCCCCAGCCAGGCTTCGCCAAACACCACCGCCACCTGGGCGCCGACTCCGGTGGCGCCTACGGTATGAGCCACCGTATTAAGGGTGAGAATAGCGGACAGGGGCTTGTCGATATCATCTTTATAGGCACGCAGCGTCTCGTAGAGCTTGGGCCGTGTTTCTCGCAGGCCGGCGATAAAGCTCGGCGTGATCGACAATAATGCTGCTTCCAGAATCGAGCAGAGAAAGGAGAAGCCGATGGAAACGGCCGCGAAGATGATCAGCAGGGTCACTGTGTGAGGCTCCTTCCGAAAGCCGCTGTCAGGCAGCGGTCAAAATAATCAGGCAGTGTAGCTACCGGCAAAATCTGCCAGCACCCGGCACACATTGGCCATGCCATCGTGAATGACCGCTTCGATTTCCGCCATGGTGATCTCGTGGCTGGACTTGCCCGCTGCCGGGTTTACCACCAGTGACAGCATGGCATAGGGCAGCTCGAGCTCCCGCGCCAGTACCGCTTCGGGCATGCCGGTCATGCCGACAATATCGCAGCCATCTCGTTCCAGGCGGGCAATTTCTGCAGCGGTTTCCAGTCGAGGCCCCTGGGTAGCGGCATAGCAGCCCCCGTCATTCCACTTGAGTCCGGACGCCGCCAGTGTTTCCTTGAGTCCGTTCCGCAAGGCGCTATCAAACGGCCAGCTGAAATCCACATGCACCAGTGGCTCCGCCGGATCATCGAACAGGGTCATCTCGCGCCCCCAGGTGTAGTCGATAATCTGGTCGGGCAGCACCAGACCACCGGTGGGCGCCTGGGCGGTAATGCCGCCCACCGCATTCACCGCCACAATGGCCGTCGCGCCAGCCTCTTTCAGGGCCGACAGGTTGGCCCGGTAGTTCACCTGATGAGGCAGCAGCACATGAGGGTCCCCGTGGCGGGCCAGGAACAGTACCTTGTTGCCGTTCAGCTCGCCTTCCACAATCGGGGCCGAAGGCGCCCCGAAACGGGTAGGAAGGGTGTGGCTGTCGATAATGCGCAGGTTTTCCATGCGTGTGAGGCCGGTGCCTCCGATAAACGCCAACATGCTCAGCTTTCCTTTACCGCGTAAATGCCGGGCGCATTGCGCCAGAAACCCTTGTAGTCCATGCCCATGCCGAACAGGTAATAATCCGCGGCTTCCAGCGCAGTGAAATCAGCCTTGAGGCCGGGTTGTGCCTTGCGGTCATGCTGCTTGTCCACCAGCACACAGGTCTTTACCGACGCCGCCCCCTGGGCCTTGCAGGCATCGATAATGGACAACAGGGTGGAGCCCACGTCGAGAATGTCATCGACGATCAGCACGTCCCTGCCGGCCAGGCTGGCATTGGGAGTCACGATCCACTCCACCGCACCGCCAGTGGTTTCGCCGAGATAACGACTGGCATGCAGGTAATCCATTTCCAGAGGAATATCCAGGCGCTTGACCAGCTCGGCAGCAAAGATCATGCCGCCATTCATGATGGTCAGCATCACCGGCACCTTGCCGGAGTAGGCCTCGGTCACCTCGAAGGCCAGCTTGGCAATGGCTTCCTGAACCTGATCGGCGGAATGCAGCTCGATAGCGTCGTGGCGCACCCGCATCAGTTCCTGTTGCAGCTCCTCAGCGATGGACATGCTGTGCTTCCTCGGTGTTGTCGTCTTCCAGGCCCGTGGCGGGATGATCGTCGTTGTGGCTGACAAGATGCAGGGTACGGGTGGGGAAGGCAAACTCTGCCCCGTGCTCGTTGACGATGGCCATGATCTTCATGAGCACATCCTGCTTGATCTCATGGTAACGCACCCACTGGGTGGTCTTGGTGAAGGTATAGATAAAGAATTCCAGATGCGAGGCGCCGTAACTGTCGAAATTCACGATCAGGGTACGGCTGTCGGTTTCCAGCTCCTCGTGATCAATCAGCATCTGTTTCACCTCCGCCACAATAGCCGGCATTTTCTGCCAGTCCTCGTAGCGGATACCGATTTTCTCGTTGATGCGGCGGTTGAGCATGCGCGATGGATTTTCCAGCACCACGGTCGTGAACATGGCATTGGGGATATACAGCGGGCGCTGGTCGAAGGTGCGGATACAGGTCAGTCGCCAGCCGATGCTCTCCACCGTGCCCTCGATGGAACGATCCGGCGAACGTACCCAGTCCCCCACCCGGAACGGCTTGTCCAGATAGACCATCATGCCACCGAAGAAGTTGGCCAGCAGATCCTTGGCCGCAAAGGCCACCGCCATGCCCCCGATGCCGCCAAAGGCCAACACCCCGGAGATGCTGTAGCCCAGGGTCTGCAACACGATCAGCAGGGCGGTAATGATTACTGACAGCCGCAACAGCTTGGCAATGGCCGCCGCCGTGGACTGGTCCATGGGTTTGCGCATGCGCGACGGGTCGATCAGGTTTTTCTCCGTGTAGGAGATAAACCGATTGAGAAACATGGCGATGATCACGATAAAGGCGATCTGACGCACCTTGGGGGCAAGATCGAACAACTCATTGGCTTGTTCGGTTACCGCTTGCATCAGTTCCACCGATACGGACAGCCCCACGACCCAGAACACCAGCCGCAGCGGAATCCGCGCCGCTTCCAGCAGGGCGTCGTCCCACAGGGTTTCCGTCTTGTTGATCAGCCGGTCGAGCACGTCGATGACGCGCATCATGATAAAATTCACCGACACCGTGCACAGCACGATGATGAACAGTTGAGTCAGCCAGATGTCCGTGGGGGTCTCCACGTTCGGCCATTGCAACAGTTGGTTCCAGTCCCAGTTCATGAGAGTCCTTAGCGAAGTTCAGTCAATGCCGCCGCCAGCTCCGTGGCAGCACGGCGTTTGGTATTTTCCATCGGGCGACGCGGGCGGGCACGCAGGCCGCTGGCCGGCACCTGACCGCTGAAACGGGTAGCGGCGAGGAAGTCCAGCACCTGTTCCGCCCCGGCGCGGTTGTTGCAGGCGAGCACCATGTCACAGCCTGCCTCCAGGGCTGCCCTCGCCCGCTCCGGATAACCGCCCACACCGTGGGCCCCGGCCATGGACAGGTCATCGGAGAAGATCACGCCGCGAAAGCCCATCTGCTCGCGCAATCGGGTCTGCAGCCAGTAACGGGAAAAACCGGCGGTCTGGTTTTCCACTGCACTGTAAATCACGTGGGCGGGCATGATGCCGTCCAGCTTTTGTGCCAGCGCCACAAAGGGACGCAGGTCCGCCACTTCAATCTCGGCCAGCGGCCGCGGGTCCACCGGCAACTCCAGATGGGAGTCCGCCACCACATGGCCGTGGCCGGGAAAATGCTTGCCGGTGGCAGCCATGCCGGCGGCGCTCATGCCGTCGATAAACGCGCTGGCCAGGGCGATCATGGCATCCGCATCACCATGAAAGCTGCGATCGCCGATCACCGTGCTGGTGCCGTAATCCAGATCCAGTACCGGGGCAAAGCTCAGATCGATATCCAGCTCGGTCAGCTCCGAAGCCATCAGCTCACCCAGCAAGGCGGCATCCGCCACCGCAGCTTGCGGGGCCTGATCATAACGACGTCCCAGTGCGGCCATGGGCGGTAGACGCACGAAGCCGTCCCGGAAACGCTGCACGCGCCCTCCCTCCTGGTCCACGGCGATCAGTATTTCCGGGCGCACGGCACGAATCTGGCGAACCAGCTCCGCCAGCTGCTGCCGATCCTGATAATTACGGGTAAAGAGAATCAACCCGCCCGTCCCCGGGTGGGTCAGCAGGTCTTTTTCCACGTCACTGACCTGGAGTCCTTCCAGATCGAGCATCAGCAGGGGGGAAACGGATGGCATGGCAATCCTGATTGGTGATCGTTATTCCGTGATGGTGACAGCGGCACCCACCGGCACCTGATCGAAAACGCGAATTATGTCCGCGTTACGCATCCGAATGCAGCCGTGGGACGCGGGCGCCCCCATGGGTTCGCTGTCCGGTGTGCCGTGAATATAAATAAAGCGACGGAAACTATCCACGTCACCGCCCAGATTATGGCCGGGTTCCATGCCTCCCAGCCAGAGAATACGGGTAAGAACCCAATCGCGCTGGGGATGCTCCTGAACCTTGGTCGCATCGCAGATTTCCCCGGAGAATTTACGCCCGGCCAGCACCGCGCCTTCCGGCAGACCCTCACCGAAGCGGGCCCGCACCAGATGCCGGCCCAGGGGCGTGGCTTCACTTCCCATGGCCTGGCCGGCCCCGTTGCGGGCGGTGGATACGGGGAACCGTTCCGTACGCTCGCCGCGCAGTTCCAGCCATTGTTCCGAAAGGTTAATGATCAGTTCCATAGCATCCTTTTCAGGCAATGAAAGCCTGCATATTGAACCACCCAACGGGGCCGCTTGCAGCCGCGAACCGCACTGGCCAAGCAATTGCGTAAGCGCCCACGGCCACCGACCAATCCGCAGGAGCACCGCTGGCGGCGCGATAAACGAGGTACGAATAACGAGTTACGAGAAGCGAAAACCTGATTTTCCCTTATTTCAGATTTTGATTTTCGATACTCGCTTCTCGTGACTCGCCACTGTTGAGGTTATCCCGCCGCCAGCAACGTTATTCGCTACGTTCCAGCAGCAAGGCAGGTCACTCAGGCACGTCGGCCTGGATGCCTCCGACCAGGAACGGCAACAGGCGCCGGGTGATATCTGCAGCGCTCACATCCAGGTTGAAGTCGGCCTTGCTGATAGCCTGCAGGGACTGCATGCCGGACAGGGTAAAGATCACGGCGCCCAGACTGAACTGAACCCGCCAGAACAGCTCCATGGGCGGTACGCTCGGCACCGCTCGCTGCAAGTGCTCCTGCAGGCGTTTAAAGACAGCGCCGTAGTGTTTGTGCAGGTAGTCACGCAAGTGCCCTTGAGGCTGGCTGTAGGCCTGCCCGGAGAGACGAAAGAAAATGGCCGCGCGCTGGGGGTCTTCCGGGTGGGTACCCAGGGCCAGACGAAACACGATGCCGAGCACATTTTCCGGCGTATCCGGCGTGCCGGTCGCTTCCATTTCATCCAGCTTGGCACCGAGCGCCGCACTGAACGGCGTCAGAAAGCGTTCGAATACCGCCTGTATCAGCGCTTCCTTGGAACCGAAATGATAGTTCACCGCCGCCAGGTTGACCCCGGCCTTGCTGGTGATGGCACGCAGACTGGTTTCCGCAAAGCCCTTCTGGGCAAACAGTACCTCTGCGGTATCCAAAATCCGGTCAACCGTGCCCGCCTGTGCCATGCGCCCCGCCCTGTGTTCAAAACATACGTTTCAAACATACGTTTGGGTGTGTAGGGGGTCAAGGGGGGATTCAAAAACCCGTTGTAGGAGCGTCGCTGGCGGCGCGATAGCCCAAGCTCTGAAAAGATCGGTTTCCCACAGAGGACACAAAGCCCACGGAGCAATCCTATTTTTACTCAGTGGGTTCTGTGTCCTCTGTGGTGAAAATATGCTTTTAACCCAGCCTGGCAAATCGCGCCGTCAGCGACGCTCCTACGGAAAACTTAGAAGTAATACACCACTTCCGCCTGAATGAAGTCGGAGCGGCTGACCGGACTCAGACCCGGGTTCTCTGCCCGGCCCTGCAGGGCCGACAGATACAACTCCGAGGCAGTGATCGGTTTGCCGGTGTCGGTGTAGAAACGCGCTTCCAGGGAGGCCTTGAGGTTGTTGCCGAAACGACGACTGGATTCCAGATTGATGGCTTTCTCGTCGTTTTCCAGGTCGTAAATCACGCCGGCAAGAATCTCTGTGGACGCCACATCGTTGAACGTAAACCGGGTAGCCAGCAGAACGTCATCCTGGAAAGGGGATGCCAGCGCCTCATCCCGATCCTCCCACAGGTACTCCAGCAGCCAGCCCAGATCCGCCGGGCCGTCGAACACTCCCACCTGGGTATATTCGAAGCCACCATCCAGGGCGGTAAAGCGGTCGCCCTGGCCGGAACGGGTAATGGCCTCCAGCTTCCATAGCCAGCCGTTGTTCAGGTACTGGAGCTCCAGGCCGGTCTGGTCAATCACGTTATACAATGGCACCAGCTGCGGATCGCTGCCGGCCGGCAGGCTGCCGGTGAGCAGCAGGGCCTGCAGTTGTTGCGGGCTGAGGGCCTCCGGGAACAGCAAGGGTTCACGGCTGGTCCCGGAGAAATGGGACAGCGCCAGTTCCAGGCCATTATTGAAATACTGCTGGTAGCGCAACGCCACATCCACCCGTTTGTCTTCGGCACCGGATTCGTAACGGGCCTGGTCAGACACCGGCAACGGCGTGCGCGGTCGCCCTTCTTCTCCGGCATAGGTGCGCTCACGGAATCCGGGCAACAGGAACAGGTCCACAATGCCCCAGTCCCGCACCGTGGAAAGATTGAGCATGGGCTGACCAAGCTTTTCCTCGCCATCCACCTGATCCACCAGATCGGTCTGGTTGATGATATCCACCAGGTGCCGTCCTTCCGTCACGCCCCAGAACACCTTGCGAATCCCCAGCCGGGATTCCCAGCCGCGGCCCACATGAATCCATGACAGCTCACGAATATCGGCGTGGGTGCGCTCGCTATCGTTCTCGTCCACCCGCAAATAGGGAATGAAGGTGAACAGATCATCCCGGTTATTCCACTCGTGGAAGACTTCGCCCTTCAGGTACAGGGAGCTATTGGTGGAATAATCCGCCGCCTCATAGGGCGATGACTGGGTAAAGTAACGCCCTTCCAGGCCCGCCTCGCCACGAAACTCCCAGGCAACCGCCAGGGATGGCAGCACCAGCAGCGCAGCCAGACTGTGTCGCCATACCATGATCAACGGGCCCGTTTCAGACTGTTCTGGTTGAAGTCCGCTTCCGTCAGGCCGGTGTCATAGCGATAGTTGCTCCAGAACAGGTCGGTGGCCTTGCCGGTCTGATGATTGACCATGGCCATCTTGCCGGGCTGCCAGAATCGGTCCTGGTACTGGGCGAAGTCGCTCATGGTGAGGGTTTTCAGCAGGGATTCCTTGCGGTCGTAGTAATCCACCTTCCAGGTGCGGTATTCCTGCTGATCAATCCAGGCCACCTGCTTGGTGTAGCCGGAGTTCTCGTCGGTGGGGTAGCGTTCCATCACAAAGCAGGTGAGCTCACCGCAGGCTTCGTCGCGCAGGTATTTGTAAGTGTATTTCTCCACTTCCTGGCCACGCATATCCTCGAAACTGAATTCACTGCCCATAAAGGGGCCAGACTTGTTCCGCGAGGCAATGGTCTTCACCCGACGCAGGGCCGGCAGATAGAGCCACTGGTCATCATCGCGGGTCTTGTAGCTGTAGGTCAGCAAGGCGGTGCCACGCACATCCCGGGGCGTATCGAAAATGGTCAGGCTCTTGTCCCCCTCCTCGCCGGTGCCTTCCAGGGTACTGACCCGCAACTCGCGCTCAGAGGTATCGCCACGCCCGGTGATCAGCACCATGCGCATGTCCGCCTGAAAGTCACCAAAACCCGCCCCGCGACGATCCGCTTCGCGGGCGATTTCCAGACCTTTCTCTTCCGGCGTCTGGGCATGGAGAACAGGAACGGCACAGGCCAGAGCCAGACCGGCCAGCAGCAGGCGTACTTTCATGATAAACCTCGGTTTGGTTGGTTGTTGATCACACCGTTATGGGTAACAGTGTGTTTACCATGATAGGGAGGATAGCGGAAAGCGAGATGCTGAAGGGGACAAAAAAGCAATTAATAGTTAATAATGAATAATTAATAGTTTCGCGGTTCGATAATTGTGGAATCCGAAAGCAAAGAGGCCGCGCCCAACCCATGGGCGCGGCCTCTTACGTTGCATACCAGACAACTCATTCCGCGACGTTATAAATTATTCATTATTAACTATTAATTGCCTTTCTCACCATTCCTCCAGATACCCCACACAATGCTCCACCAGCTCGCTGACCCGCTGGATGGCATTGCTCAGGCGTTCCAGGTCGCCTTCTGCCAGGGGAGCGTAGCGGTCTTCTGCCATCAGGTTGAGAGCGTTGGCATCGCTGGGCGGGGCTGGCCGACGGGCCAGGCCAGCGGCGCCCATGGCACCCTGCATTTCCCCGTCCAGCCAGGCGATCAGGTCCGCGCGGTCGGCCAGGGCCTGGCCAAGGATGGCCATTTCCGGGGCTTCCACCTCGGAATCACGGAATGCCTGAACCAGGGCAGCCAGGCTGAACAAGTGGTCGGCACCGGCTACCTGATAGGTATTGGCAGACTGGCGCGCCAGACCAACCAGGGCGGAATAGAGATGAAAGACCACGGCACCACGCAGGGCCAGGCGCACCGCAGGCACCGCATCAGCCTGTTCACGGGTGAGCTGACGTAGCAGGGCCTGGGCAAAATAGATCCGCTCGCGCAGACCACTGACGGCATTTTCTCGGACCATTCGGGACATGGGGACTCACAGAAACTATGGATATAACGGGTTAACCTGACCGTAGGGGCTATGCTTGCATGGCGAAAACCAGGGGCATCGCGAGCCGGTTCTCTATGCGAGCATAGCGCCTACAAATAAAGGCGGTCAGGATTTCTTGGCGGCGGCCTTTTTCTTTGCCGGGGCCTTCTTTTTGGCAGCCGCTTTTTTCTTGGCGGGCGCCTTTTTCTTGGTCTGTTCCTCGACCCATTTGCCGTCCCGGTAGAAGGCCATCCAGCCGGTGGCCTTGCCGTCGATCTCGCTCATCACGTACTGCTCTTTGGCCTTTCGGCTGTAACGCAGGACCCCGGGATTGCCGTCCGGGTCTTTCGCCGGCGCCTCGGCCAGGTACTTGTGTTTGGGATCAAGCTGCTCAGCGACGCTCTGGATTTCCAGGATCAGCGGCGGCCGGGTTTCCCGGTTTTTGGGAAACTTGCTGGCGGCCAGGAACAGGCCGGAGGCACCATCGCGCAATAGATAGTGATCGTCATCGTATTTCTCGCACTTCAGGTGCGGCATGGGAATCGGATCGGCCCGTGGCGGTGCCGGCTCGCCGCTCTTGAGGAGTTTGCGGGTATTACCACATGCCTCGTTGGTGCACTTGAAGAATTTCCCGAACCGACCAGTTCGCAGCTGCATGTCGTTGCCGCACTTTTCGCATTCCAGCACCGGCCCATCGTAGCCCTTGATGCGGAACTCGCCCTTCTCGACCACATAGCCGTCACAATCGGGGTTATTACCGCAGATGTGCAGCTTGCGCTTTTCGTCGATCAGGTAATTTTCCATGGCGGTGCCGCACTTCGGGCAACGCTTCTTGTTGCGCAGTTCCTTGGCTTCCGCTTCTTCATCGTCAGCATTCACCGACTCGGCTTCTTCTCCGGGCAACAGATTCAGGGTCGCCGTGCAGCGTTCCTTCGGTGGCAGGCTATACCCTGAACAGCCCAGAAAGACCCCGGTGGAACCGGTACGGATCTGCATGGGCCGGCCACACTTGGGACACTCGATGTCGGTATCCGTGGGCAGGTTGGCACGCATACCGCCAATGGCCTGCTTGCCACTGCCCTCACCCTGGGCCGCTTCCAGTTTGGCAACAAAATCCCGGTAGAACTCATCGAGCACATCCTGCCAGTTACGGCGGCCCTCGGCGATTTCATCCAGGGTTTCCTCCATGCGGGCGGTAAAGCTGTAATCCATCAGGTTGGGGAAGTTTTCCGCCAGACGATCAGTGACGATATCGCCCATTTTTTCCGCGTAGAAACGGCGGTTGTCCTGGCGCACATAGCCACGATCCTGAATGGTGGAAATAATCGCCGCATAGGTGGACGGACGACCAATGCCACGTTTTTCCAGCTCCTTCACCAGGCTGGCTTCAGTGAAACGGGCCGGCGGCTTGGTGAAATGCTGATCGATGTCCACCTGGTCGATGGTCAGGCGGTCGCCCTCTTTCACATCCGGCAGCAGGGTATCTTCCTGACCCTTGCGCGAAGCGGGGGGCTGGATACGGGTCCAGCCGTCGAACTTCATGATGCGCCCCTTGGCCTTCAGCTCGTAGTCATTGCCGGTGGCGGTGAGCGTGGTGCTCAGATATTCCGCCGGGGGCATCTGGCAGGCAATAAACTGGCGACGGATCAGTTCGTAGAGACGCTGGGCATCACGCTCCATGTCCTTGAGGGAGTCGGAGGTGCGGCGCACGTCGGAGGGGCGAATCGCTTCGTGCGCTTCCTGGGCGCCCTCCTTGCTGCTGTAGGACAACGGCTTCTCAGGCAGGTACTTGTCGCCCAGTTTCTCGCCGATCCATTCCCGGCAGGCGGCCACGGCATCTGCACTCAAGTTGGTGGAGTCAGTACGCATGTAGGTAATGTGGCCAGCTTCGTAGAGGCGCTGGGCCATCATCATGGTCTTCTTCACCCCGAATCCCAGGCGGGTACTGGCCGCCTGCTGCAGCGTGGAAGTAATAAAGGGAGCCGAAGGCTTGGACCGGGTAGGACGTTGCTCACGCTGGCTGATGGTAAGCGTACCGGCCTGCAGCAATGCCTGACGATGTGCTTCCGCGTCATCGCCATTATTGGGACGGAAGTTCTCCCCCTTGTGCTTGGCCACTTCCAGGCGCAGGGCTTCGCCCTGATCACTGTGGGTGTCGCTGCGCATTTCCCAGAACTCTTCCGGAGTAAAGGCGCGGATTTCCCGCTCTCGCTCCACCACCAGTTCCACCGCCACGGACTGCACCCGTCCTGCGGACAGGCCACGGGCAATCTTTTCCCACAGCAATGGCGAGATCATGAAACCCACCACCCGGTCCAGGAAGCGGCGGGCCTGCTGGGCTTCCACCCGACTCAGATCCAGTTTGCCCGGCTGCTCAAAGGCGGCCTGAATGGCTTTTTTGGTAATTTCGTTGAACACTACCCGGTCAAAGCGACTGTCATCACCGCCGATCACTTCCCGCAGGTGCCAGGCAATGGCCTCCCCTTCGCGGTCCAAATCCGTGGCCAGATAGATGCGGTCGGCCTTGGCGGCAAGACGCTTGAGTTCGTCGATCACCTTTTCCTTGCCGGGAAGGATCTCGTAATGGGCCTTCCAGCCGTGCTCCGGGTCGACCCCCATGCGGTTGATCAACTGGGCCTTGGCCTTATTCTTTTTATAGGCTTCGCGCTCCTCCTTTGGCAGTGAGCGCGTATAGGCGGCCTCCTTGGCACGTTCCTGAGGGGTGCTCTTCTTGGAACCGCCACTGACCGGCAGATCGCGTACGTGGCCGACGCTGGACTTCACTACGAAGTCGTCGCCCAGGTAGCGGTTGATGGTCTTGGCCTTGGCAGGCGACTCCACAATAACAAGAGTTTTTCCCATTCTCAGGTTCTCAATGGCGGCGGTTTGTTGAACAGAGCACAGACCGGCTGCCCTTACCCCACTATGACGGTGGCTGGGGCGACGCAGGTCCTCTTCGGGCGCTATTTAGACAGCGCCGGTATGGCCGGGTCAAGCTCTGCTGTCTTCCGGGGAGCCTCTGAATAACCCTCCACGTGCCCGATCTCCCGGGCTGGATCGCAATCCCGGCGCGAGTTTCACAGCGTCTGTCTCTCCCTCCACGCATCCCCCTGGACATGCAAAAAAACCGGGGAACGTCAGCCAGCAGGACCCGCAGAGCGCGCCCGCAAGGCATGACGGGCTCGCAGTGAGTTCGTCAGAGGCACCGTCTTTTTAGTAGTAGACCAGAGGCGGTTGTGGAGCAACCCTCAAAGCGGCGTTCTCCACCCTGGAAAGCCATTGAAAGCGCGTTATACTGCAGAAAAGTCACCGTTTCAGGGAGAGAACCGTGCCGAGCCCCTACCGCCGAATTCTGGTCGCCATTGATTGCAGTGATGAGTCTGCACAGGTGCTATCCCGTGCCGCCGGGGTCCTCTCCGGCAACGATGGTGAACTGCATCTGATCCATGTGATCGAGCCCCTGGCCCTGGCCTACGGTGCCGATGTGCCCATGGATGTGACCGACCTGCAGAGCGGCCTGATGCAACAGGCCCGCGAGACCGCTGACACCTATGCCAGCCGCTATCAGATTCCCTCCGACAATGTTCATGTGGAGCTGGGCTCCATTGAGAAGACCATTCTCGACCAGGCTGACAAGCTGCACGCCGACCTGATCGTGGTCGGCAGCCACACCCGCAGCGGCTTGGCCCTGCTGCTGGGCTCCACCGCCCGGGGACTGGTTCCGGGGGCCCATTGCGATGTGCTGGCGGTGAAGGTGGATCAGAAAGGCAATTAATAGTTAATAATGAATAATTAATAACGTCGCGGAATGAGTTATCTGTTCTGCAACGCAAGAGGCCGCGCCAATACTATGGGCGCGGCCTCTTTGCTTTCGGATTCCACAATCATTCGACCGCGAAACTATCAATTATTCATTATTAACTATTAATTGCCCTCAAGTGAGCTGCAACGCCCCCGTCCCTTCCGGGCCTTCTTCATTCCAGCGGCACAGCAATTCTGCCAGTCCCTGGGCCTGAACCTTGAGGGCCGCCAGTTCTTCCCGGCTGCCTTTCTCGCCGTGAAACACCGGGAGTTTGCGCATGGACTGGACCAGCTCGTGATCCGGAGACTGCATTCTTTTGACTTCCAGCGTCCAACGGATGTGATGAACGATCATGTGGAAAAAGGCCAGCCGCGTCGCCAGTGAATAAGGACCGTCATCCTCGTTGAACTGATTGAAGTCCAGGCTTGCCAGCACGGCTTCGCGGGCATTCTCCGCCACCTTGATAGTGGCGCTGCGCGGTGTGCCCAGCAGCATGGAAAGGGTGCCGAAGACTTCACCGGGAGAAACGTAATAAAGTGGCGTGTCGCCGGCATGCTCCGAGAGCACTTCCAGTTGCCCCCGCAACAGGAAATACAAGGTGGAATCCACATCCCCGGCTCGAATCACCGTGTCACCGGAACCTGCCACCCACAGGCGCGTATTGCGCTCCAGATGCGCGAATTCATGCTGGTCGTCACGGGCAATTTCATTGAAAAACGGGACACCGGATAACAGTTGCCGAGTCCGTTGTTGGCCGAAATCATTATTATTGGCCTGCTCCATCTACTATCCCCAGGTCTGATGGAATTATTATCGGAGACTCCGGCTGCAGGGCGAATCCGGAAGGACACGCAACCGCTCAGAAGCTCCCTTCAATATGCTAGTGCCAGCGCTCCCACAGGGCAACGATATCCTCCCTCAACGGTCGAAAAACCGGCCCGGACAACTGTTCAAATAGCACTGTTCATATTATCAGTACCTGTGCTAGCATCGGTTTTGTAGCACCGGCTGTCAGCCTCGACTGACAGCCTGGTCAGCCAGAAGCGCTATTGGCGCCCGGGCATGGAACCGAAATCCTGCGGGAAACATGGAGAAGGTTATGAGCAGCAAACTCACCGATCGCCAGCAACAGGTACTGGATTGTATCCGCGAATGTATCGCCGATACCGGTATGGCTCCGACGCGTGCGGAAATTGCCGACATCATGGGCTTTCAGTCCAAAAATGCCGCCTCTGACCACCTGAGGGCACTGGAACGCAAGGGCTTTATCAAACTCCACAGCGACCGCTCCCGCGGGATTCAGCTACTCGATAATGCGTTCTGGTCGGAAGAAGAACTGCCGGTGGTGGGCAAGGTCGCTGCCGGCGTTCCCATCGAGGCAATCGAGAACGTGGAGCGCACGGTTCCCGTCCCCCAGGGGCTGTTCAAACAACGGCCAACCTACCTGTTGAAGGTACAGGGCGACAGCATGATCGAGGCCGGCATTTTCGATGGCGACCTGATTGCCGTACGTAAATCCAACGTGGCCCGCTCCGGCGAAATCGTGGTAGCCCGCATTGACGAAGAAGTCACAGTGAAGACCCTAAAGTTGAATAAATCCAGCGCTACCCTGCTACCGGCCAATGAGGCCTATGAGCCCATCAAGGTGCCGGCGGATCAGTTGATCATCGAGGGTATTTTTGTGGGGCTAATCCGTGATCCGAATTCTTACTAGTGCCGTTCTGCTATTGATGAGTGCCGTCGCCATGTCCGATACGAATCTTCTCGCCCCTTGCCCGGATTCGCCCAACTGCGTGTCCAGCCTGGCAACCGATGAGGACCGCCGGGTCGCTCCGCTGAAGGTCGCACAAACCCGCCAGGCAAGCATGGCCCGCCTGCAGGCACTGTTACGCCAGTTACCCCGGGTTGAATTTGACGTGGTTGGTCAGTCCCGCATTCAGGCCCGCTTCTCCAGTCGCCTGCTTCGCTTCGTGGATGATGTGACTTTTTATGTCCGTGAAGATGGCATGGTAGAGGTACGGTCCGCATCCCGGGTGGGCTACTGGGATTTAGGTGCCAACCGTCGTCGGGTAGAATCCCTGCGCGAACAACTGGCGGAGCAGGCCCCTGATGACAGCACCTCACAACACTACCCTCAACACGGCTCCCGTTCATTGGGCTGATATCGGCGTCAACCTGACCGACAAGCAATTCCAGGACGATCGCGACCAGGTACTGGCACGCGCCCGCTCCGCCGGGGTGAGCTGGCAATTGCTCACCGGTACCAATGTGGAAGAATCCCGCCAGGCCATAGCGCTGGCAAGCCAACACGACGATTTGTTTGCCACTGCCGGCCTGCACCCCCATAGCGCCCGCTTCTACTCGCCGGCGCTGGAAAATGAACTGCGTGAACTACTGGGACAGCAGAGCGTAAAAGCCGCCGGCGAGATGGGGCTGGACTTCAATCGAGACTTTTCCCCGCGTTCCGACCAGGAGCACGCCTTCGAGGCCCAGCTGGCACTGGCAGTGGAGCATAAGCTACCGGTGTTTCTCCATGAACGTGATGCCCATGAACGCTTCGCGCCCATCCTGAAAGCCTATCGGGATCACCTTGTGGGTGCCGTGGTGCATTGCTTTACCGGTTCCCGCGAGGCACTTTTCGATTATCTGGACCTGGATTGCCATATCGGCATTACCGGCTGGATTTGTGATGAGCGCCGGGGCAAGCCGCTGGCAGAGCTGGTGCACAATATTCCGGATAACCGACTGTTGCTGGAAACCGATGCCCCCTATCTGCTGCCGCGGGACCTACCGGAACCGCCCCCGAAGAAGCGACGCAATGAACCTTCATTGCTGCCCTGGATCGGTAAACGGGTGGCGAGTTTGCGGGGGCAAGATGTGGCCCGGGTGGCGGGCATGACGAGTGAAAACGCGCGAGCGCTGTTCAGATAAGCGAAACCAGACCCCGTTGGAGCTTTGCTCGCAAACCGAAGCTTCCCGAGGGAGGGAACTGCACCAAGCCTTCGCCTTGCGAGCAAGGCACCAACCGATCAGGTCTGGCTTCGCCAGTGAAAACGCACCCGCAGGGGCGGTATCACCTCACCTTCCGGCTGCCCGACCATTTCCGCATGGGCGGAATGATGGAGCAAATGGGCCGTGCTGGTGACCAGGGTCTGGAGCTGGTTATTGGCGTGCTCAGGGCCATTAAAGCGCATGATCTTGCCACTGTCGTCGGCAACCCAGTACCAGGTGTCACCGAAACGCACCTTGACGGTACAGACGGACAGGCAGGCTGAGAAGATCTCAACCTCATCGGCTTTGCGCTTGTGCAGTTTCTTCGGGCTGATGGTTTCCATATGAGCAATAATGGCTCCACGGCTGTGAAGCCCGCATCAATCACTCAACCTGCCAGAAATTGCTGCACATCCAGCAGACCAAAAGGCCAACCCAGCTCCCGTCCCTCCTTCATCAACACGGGAATGCGTTCACCGTATCGCGCCAGCAACTCATCATCCTCAGCCACATCAACCAGCGTCAGCGTGATATCCGGTGCCACCGTGGACACCAGTTCCCGGGCCTGTTCACAGAGATGGCAGCCCACCGTGGTGTAAAGCACTACACTCATCAGTCCTCCACATGCCGAATGGCATAGCAGACATGAATCCTGTCATTCCGGCGGAAGTCCTCCGGGATGCTCCAGCGGGTAATATCGTCTACCTGATACCACTTGCTGATACTCGGGTCGAGTTCAAACCGCCGATAGTTGCAGGAAAAATACAACACCCCGCCCGGCTCCAGCCGGCGCATGATCTTGCGGATCAGCTCGCCGTGATGCTCTTCCACCACGAAGTCGCTGCGTGACTTGTTGTTGGAAAAGGTCGGCGGATCACAGAACACCAGATCAAACTGTTCCTGACATTCGTCCAGCCACCGCATGGTGTCGGCTCGCACCAGCTCATGCTGGTCAGTGGAGAAACCGTTGGCCGCCAGATTGCAGGCTGCCCACTCCAGATAACGTTTTGAGGCATCCACCGTGACGGTGCGTTTGGCGCCTCCCACCGCGGCGTGCACGGTCGCCGAGCCGGTGTAGGCAAACAGATTGAGAAAGCGCTTACCGCTGGCTTCCTCGGCAATCTTCAGTCGTGTTGGTCGATGGTCAAGGAACAGACCCGTATCCAGATAGTCCTGCAGGTTGATCAACAGTTGTGCCTGCCCTTCGCGCACCAGCCGGTAACGGCCCTGGCCATCCAGTTTCTGATATTGCTGGTTGCCTTTCTGGCGCTCCCGGGTGCGCAGATGCACCTGCTCACGGTGCACACCCAGGGCGGCGCGGACTGCGGTTACCGCCAGATCCCGGCGTTGCTTGGCCTTTTCCGGGTCCACGGTTTTCGGCGCTTTGAATTCCTGAACCAGTACCTGGTCACCATAGATATCCACCGCCACATTGAACTCCGGTAAGTCCCGGTCGTAGAGGCGATAACACTGGATATCCTCGCGCTCCAGCCAGCGGCGCAGATGTTTGCCATTCTTGCGAAGACGGTTTACCAGGGGCTGCGCCCCTTCCGGTACGTCAAAGGCGGATGACTCAGCAATGGTCACCACCTCCACCGGCGCCGGCTGGCGAGAGTGATACAGACGGATGAAATTATTGAACGGTCCGTTCTTCAGTCGCCACTGGCCCTGCAGATCCATGCCGGAGCGATCCATGACTTCCGCATCGGCTCCCAGCAACACCGCCTGCCAGTTCGGCGCCAGCCGGGCCAGCAATCGTCCCAGCGCGAAATGCAGCCAGCCGGCCTGCTGCTGTTCATCCAGGCGCTCGCCCCAGGGCGGGTTGGCCACCAGCAGCCCTTGATCGGCAAAATCCCGGGGACGCAGGGCCCCCAGTTCACGGCGCTCGAAGTGAATCGCCTGACGCACCCCTGCCCGCTCCGCATTCTGCTGGGCCAGCTGGATAGCGCGGCCATCCACATCGAAACCCTTCAGGGACATTTCGGGAAGCGGCTGACGGACGCTATCGGCCGCCTCCGCCATTGCCTCCTGCCAGAGCTGACGACGGCAACCCCGCCACTGCTGAAAACCGTACTGTTTGCGCTGGGCGCCGGCAGCCCAGCCAGCGGCGATTTGCGCCGCTTCGATGAGCAGGGTGCCGGAACCACAGAAAGGATCCATCAGGGCCGCCGGATGACTGCCATGACGCCAGCCTGACGCCCACAGCATGGCCGCGGCCAGGGTTTCCCGTAGCGGCGCCCGTCCGCCCGCCAGCCGGTAACCGCGGCGGTGCAAGGGATCGCCAGCCAGATCCAGCCACAGATGTGCCTGGTAAGGGTCCAGCCGGGCACGGATACAGCAACTGCCCCGGGCATCCCGGGAAATGGTGAACTGTGGCGGTAACGCCTGAATAAAGCGCTTGGTACTGATTCGATTATCCCCACGCACTCCCACCCCGTGTTCCAGGTGGATATGCAGTGGCGCATCATTGCCCACCAGCGCCAGCCAGTCCTGGCTGGCAGCCAGCTTTTCCGGGGCAATATCGGGAGAGACCCCCAGGGTTCCCAGGGACAACAACACCCGCTCGGCAAGCCGTGACCACAGGCAGACCCGCAGGGCATCCGCAGTCCCGCCGCTAAACGCCACATGAGCGCGACCGGTTTCTGTTACCGATATCCCCAGTGACGACAGTTCATCGGCCAGCAACTCGGCAATGCCGGGCATGCTGGTGGCCACAAATTCCATTACTGATACCTCGTAAGTGACTGTTTTATACGCAACGAAAAAATTAACGTTATATCTTTCAATGCGTTACACAAACTGTCATCAAGCTGCCCTTTATACGTCATATGCTTAACAAGCACGAACCATATTGCTACATGATATTCGACACCACCCCAACGGTTTCCCATACTGAATTGGTCGACCCCGATAACTGGCCTTGTTCTCTGCCAGGGGTCATTGTCAATACCGCTATCTGTGAAAGGGAAAGCGTCTATGAAGCGACAAAAACGAAACAAAGACGACCGCGCCTACAGCCGGGGATACAACGCCGGCCTGGATGGAAAATCTCGTGAGGAATGCCCGTTTGGCACCCTCAGTGCACGTACTAACTGGATGGGCGGCTGGCGCGAAGGTCGCACCGATTTCGCACAAGGAATGCTGGGTGTCTCCAGTATCCAGAATCTGAAAAATATCGGCTAACACCTGACTTAACAGTTCAACACCGCGCCGGCGTGTCACGCGCCGACTCACAGGGCCCCTCCCGGGCCCTTTTTAATTGCTGGCCTCTCGCTCAGACAGCCCTGGGCCAAGCGCGGGCGATATCACCAATCAAGCCCGGCCCCTGATAAATCAGACCACTGTAGATCTGAACCAGATCGGCTCCCAGACGCTGCTTCTCCAGTGCATCGGCGGCACTATTGATGCCGCCCACGCCGATAATCGGAATTCGGCCTTTCAGCGCCTGGCTCATGGAGGCAAGCGCCCGATTGGCAACAGGCGTCAAGGGGGCACCACTGAGGCCTCCCTGCTCATTCCCTTTGGGCAGCCCTTCGACCCCTTCACGGGACAGGGTGGTGTTGCCTACACAGACACCATCGATACCGTGCTGAACAAAGGCTTCCGCCATGGCCTGCAGCTCTTCGTCAGTGTTGTCCGGTGCGATCTTGATCACCAGCGGGACACGGCGGCGATGCTGCTGATCCAGACGGCTCTGGGCCTCGCGCAACGTGCCGAGCAGCTCATTGAGGGCATCCCCGTGCTGCAGGCTGCGCAGGCCGGGAGTGTTGGGAGAAGAGACGTTCACCACCAGATAGGACGCGTAGGCATGCACCTTCTGCTGACAGATCAGGTAATCCTGGACCGCGTCTTCCACCGGCGTGTCCTTGTTCTTGCCGATATTGATACCCAGCACGCCCTTGTAGCGGCTCTGTTTCACCGCACCCACCAGATAATCCACACCAAGGTTGTTGAAACCCATTCTGTTGATCAGCGCCTGTGCCTTGGGCAGGCGAAATAAACGAGGCTGGGGGTTACCCGACTGCGGACGTGGTGTCACCGTACCCACCTCGATAAAGCCAAAACCCAGATCCGCCAGGCCATCGATGCAGTCACCATTCTTGTCCAGGCCCGCCGCCAGCCCCACCGGATTGGGGAATTCAATGCCCATCACCTCCCTGGGAGAGGCAGGCACACTGCCCGGCCACAACTTGCCAGTCCGCTTGCGCAGCATGGCCAGAGTCAACTCGTGGGCATGTTCTTCAGACAGGGAAAACAGCAAGGGACGAGCAAGGGAGTACAGCATGGGATAACCCGGATTGTGATAATGGCGGGCATTATAGCCAAGCTACCCAGGCACTTCGATGCTTTGTGTCGGACAGCGGCTCTGCCCAGGGTCAGGCGTCATGGAACGTCTACCCGTAGGAGCCATGCTCGCCCCTAAGGAGGATCTGCGACATGCGAACCGGGACCCGGCGAGGATACCGTGGCGCAGCTTGCTCCAGAGCTTTTCAAAAAGCCCTGTCGACCCCGGATAATCCCGGCCACCCCGCGGGCTGTCCCCAAAAAAAACAAAAAAAGCCCGGCGAAGCCGGGCTTGAAAATAACCAACGAAACCAGCGCGTCAGTTAGCTTTTCTGACGAGCGCGGGCCGCATCAGGCTTGAGTAGGAAGGCGCCCAATGCAGGCAACAGCCAGAGGGCCCCGATCATATTCCACAGGAACATGAAGGTGAGCAGAATGCCCATATCCGCCTGGAACTTGATGGAACTGAAAGCCCAGAAGATCACGCCCACTGCCAGGGTAATCCCGGTGAAGGCCACTGCCTTGCCGGTGGTCTTGAGGGTTTCTCGGTAAGCCGATTCCAGGTCCATACCCTGTTTCAGGTAATGGGCCAGCTTGCTGTAGATATAGATGCCGTAATCCACACCGATACCCACACCCAGGGCGATCACCGGCAGCGTGGCCACTTTCACCCCGATGCCCAGATGCGCCATGAGCGCCTGACAAAGGATGGACGTGAGCCCCAACGGCACAATGATACAGATCACCGCACGGATGGAACGGAAGGCAATCAGCACCAGAATGGATACCACCGCATACACCAGCGCCAGCATGGGATACTGGTTGGCCTCGATGGTCTGGTTAGTGGCAGCTTCCACACCGGCGTTGCCGGAGGCCAGCTTGAACTCGATGACCTCTTCGTTATTGCGCTTTTCGGCAAAATCCGCCACCGCAGCGGTAACGCGATCCAGGGTTTCCGCCTTGTGATCATCCAGGAACACATAGACCGGCGCCAGGGAACAGTCCAGATTGTAGAGGCTGTCCGGCATGAAGCTCATCACGTTGTTCAGGGCATACTGATCCCGGGAAATGGTGGCCCATTTCAAGGAGCCCTCATTCATGTTGGTGGCGATCAGCTTGGTGGCTGAGGCGATGCTGACCACATCCTGCACGCCCTCCACGCTCCGCAATGTCCAGGACAGATCGTCCACGGTCTCCATGGCCGGGTAAGTGTTACAGGACTCCACCGGCGTTTTCCCCATCACCACCAGCACATCGGCACTGACGGAATAGTTGGACACCAGGAAGTTCACGTCATGGTTATACCGGTACCGGGGCTTGGGCTCATAACCACGCGGGCAGTCCATGTCTTCGCACGGGTCCGGCCAGAGTTCCGGCGCACCCTTGTCCAAGTCACCGATTTTCAGGTCCTGGCTCATGTAGATGCCGACACCATAACCGGCCACCGCAATCACGATAGAAATCGCCGCCAATGGTTTGCGGGTAAACCGGGCAAACAATCCGGCCAGCGGATGGTCTTTCTTCTCGCCTGCCTGGATCTTGCGAACAGCCGCACCGCTCACTCCCAGGTAGGACAATACCGTCGGCACCACCAGCAGGTTGGTGATAATGATCACCGCCACACCGATACTGGCGGCCATGGCCAGTTCGCGGATCACACCCACATCAATGATATAGAGCGTCAGGAACCCGATGGCATCGGACACCAGCGCCACCATGCCGGGCACATACAGTGACTGGAAGGTATTCCGCGCAGCGTCCAGCGGGGTCTGCCCTTCGGCCGCATAGTTGGCCAGGGTGTTGACGATCTGCACCCCATGGGACACCGCAATGGCAAACACCAGGAACGGCACCAGCATCGAGTAGGGATCAATGGTGAACCCCAGGGTGCTGACAATACCGAGCTGCCAGATCACCGCCACGAAAGAGCACACTGTCACTGTTACCGCACTGCGCAAACAGCGGGTATCAATCAGCAGCAATACTGCGATCAGCGCGAGGGTGAAGAAGAAGAACATGGCCACTTCTTCAGCCGCGGCCATCACATCGCCGGCTTTCTTGGCCAGACCGACAATATGAATGCGTACATTGGGATACTTGTCCTGATAAGTCTGGCGGATCTCTTCCAGACGGGCGGACAAGGCAGGAATATCCACACCGTTCTCGCCCAGGGCATCCAGCAAATGCGCATGCACTACGCTGGACTGGAAATTATCCGCGACCAATCGGCCCACCTGGCCCGAGCGCAGGACATTGGTGCGCAGATCTTCCAGGCTGGCCTCGCTGCCATCGTAGCCAGCGGGAATCACTTCACCGCCCTGAAAGCCCTGCTCCGTTACCTCGTTCCAGCGCACATTGCTGGTCCAGAGCGAACTGATCTTGCTCGGATCCACGCCATCAAGGGCAAACACCTCGTCGGTGATTTCCTTCAGGGCGGTCATATACTGGGCATTGAAGATATCGTCGCTTTGCGTTTCGGCAACGATCACACGGATATCGTTGCCCAGACTCATATCATCCTTGTGTTCCAGGAAGTTCTGAATATAGGGGTGGCCCAACGGGACCATTTTCCGGATATCGGTATTAAGCTGAATCTTGCTGGCCTGCAGGCCCAGAAAGACAGTCGCTGCCACGAACAGCAGCAGGACGACGGGACGGATGGAGAACAGCCCGTTGGCAATGGTTTTGGAAATACGACCTGACATGCTGTGCCCCTTATTTCACGTCTTCAATCACACGCACCCCACCCTGGCCGGCGATCACAACGCCGCCCTTTTTCCTGGGCAAGACTGCGGAGATGGATTCACGGTCCGGAAGGAACCGCAGGGAGAAGGTTTGACCACCATCATGGCTGGTGAGAATGCCGCCGGCATTGGTGACCAGCACCACCGTGCCGTCCTCCAGCACCGTGCCATCATTCACACCACGGGTCAGTTTGCTGGGCACTTTGACCCAGCTGCTGCCACGATTGGCGGTTAACCACACATTGCCTTGCAGGCCGTAAACCAGCACCTGATAGTCGGAAATCGGGGTCGCTCCGAACAGGGTTCCGTCATAGGGACTGCTCAACGCTTCCCAATTCTCGCCCTTGTCCGCGGAACGAAAGATGACGCCTTTTTCACCAACCAGATAACGGTCGCTGCTCGCCGGCGCTGCCGCATAGCCGTAAAGGTGCCAGCCATCATTGTTGCTCAGCGCATTGCTGCGCTTGTTCCAGGTATCCCCTCCATTTGAGGTCTCCAGGTAATACCCATACCCCCCGACCGCCACAGCCTTGTCCCGGCTTTCGCAGTGCACATCCAGCAGCGGCGCACCGGAAGTATCAACCGGAGCCGCTGCGGTCTCCTCGTAGGGATCGTCACTGTAAAGGTCGTCGCCGTAGGCGTCGTCTTCGTAGGGGTCACCATAGATATCGTCCATGGACAGATCGTCCAGCTCTTCATCCACGGTGTCACTGTCCTCACTGCCGCCCAGCGGATCGCTGTATTGCAGTGTCCAGCTTTCCCCGCCATCGCGGGTGCCAAGCACCACGGCATCGTGGCCGACAGCCCAGCCGTTGCGGGCGTCAGCGAAACAGACCGCTGTCAGAAGGACTTCTTCAGGCGTCCTGGCCGCCTGCCAGTGCCCCCCCTGATCATCGGAGTAAAGAATCTTGCCACGGTCACCCACCGCCACAATCCGGCCACCGGCATCAGCCAGGTCCAGATAATTATTGGCAGTCACCAACGGCGATTTGTTATCGATAAACTGTGCCTGCAAAGGGGCAGACAGCATGGCTGCGGTAGCCAGCAAAAGTGTTTTTCTCATTGTCCCATCTCTTCCCGAAGGCTCGTTGGTCGAGCCGAGTGCAAAACGACCGGGGGCCATGGGCGTCCCGGTCGCGTTGCCAGTGCTGCCGCTAAACGGTCAGCCTTTTCTTGTCATTAACGTCCACGGCGGCGCAGAGCGGCCGGATGGAAGTAGCGATCATCCGGTACCGGCTGGCTGTAATCCAGAATGGACGGCTCTTCGTTATCCAGGAACTGAACGTGGTAGCGCTGGGCCCGCAGATCGTGGAAGGTATCCAGAGCGGTCCACTGGGTCGGCACTTCGTAGTAGTTCTTGATGTAGGCAAGGCTGACACGCCACAGCTCATCACGACGGTCATACTGGTCGATGGCGGCGATCTGCCAGGAATCCGCATCAATGTAGAAGCGACGCTTCTCGTAGATATGGCGCTCCCCTTCCTTCAGGTTCGCTTCCACGACCCATACACGGTGCAGCTCCCAACGCTGGTAGTCTGAATTCACATGGCCCTGTTGCAGCAGGGTTTCGTATTTCACGTCCGGGCTGTCCATCTTGTAGTTGTTGTAGGGGATGAACATTTCTACCGGCTTTTCGTGAACCAGCTTCCAGTTGTACTTGTCCGGCGCACCGTTATACATGTCGGTGTCATCGGCAGTCCGCAGGCCGTCAGCCGCCGCAATGGGCGTATCATAGGCCAGGTTGGGCGCACGACGGACACGACGCTGGCCGGCGTTATAACCCCAGGCCTGACGAGGCATTTTCTTCTGGTCAAGCATTTCGTGAACCAGTACCGCACCACCGGCCAGACGTGCCGGCGCCTTGGTGAAGGACAGGTAGTAGAAAATGATGTTGTCCAGGCTGTCGAAGTTGTACTTGGGATCGTAGTAACGGAAGTAGACTTCCTGCTGGGAAGTAATCAGGGAGTAGGCACCATTACGCTGTACCGCCACTTCCGAAGCACGACGGACCACATACAGCCCGCGCCAGCGCAGGATATGGTTCCAGATCGCCTGCAGCGCCTTGTCTTCGTTGCTGCCACTCAGGATCGGGAACGGGATCCCGCCAAAGGCATTGTTAACGCCGGTCTCTGCCAGTGAAGCCTTGGTCGCGTTGCTTTTGGTATTGTCATAAACCCATTGCGGCGCGGAGGTGGAGCGGCGGCTTGGATAAACATTGAGTTTGAAAGTATCCGGGTAGGTTTTCAGCATACCCTGCACACCCTCAGGCACCTTGTCTGCATACTGCGACAGGTTCTGGGCGGTGATGGTGAATACTACCTTGTCATTCTTGAAAGGGTCCGGGTGGTGCTGGCCGGGACGGGTGTATTCCTTGGGGATATCCTTTTTCTGGATACCACCGGTCCAGTCGGGAATGCCAAGGCCAGTGGAAACGGCTTTACCGTTGCCTTTGACGTCAGCCCCGAACGGAGTCAGGGATTTACCCAACTTTGCCGCTTCTTGCGCGGACACGGCAGCCTGCACATTGGCCGCGACGCTCAGTGACAGCGCCAGCGCGCTGCCCATGGCGGTCAATTTCTTCAACATGATTGCTCTCCGAATAAACGGGCCGGAATCCCGGCCCGGAAAAAATTAAAACGAGTACTTAACAGAAACCGAAGCGTTGTTCCGGTCGGCCAGTTTGTTGGAATATTTGGCGCCCCAGAAGCTGGTGGCAGACATGCCCACTTCCAGGTTGTTCAGGTACACAAAATCCAGCCCCAGAGTGGCGGCCTTACGGTCTTCCATGAAGTTGCCACCGATGGGGGAATTGCCACTGACATCGTGGGCAACCCGCACGCTGGGGCTCATGGAGATACCGGCGAAAATGTTGTTGTAATCCGCTTTCAGAACCGCACGGTAACCCCATGATGTCTTGTCTAGACCGTAATCATCGGTTTCGCTATCTGAAACGACGCCGTCGCCGTTTCCATTCAGAATATCAGCCTCTGTACCAAGAATAGCCGCTGTTGAGTTGTAGTACAGGCCTGAATTTTCCAGACCTTCAACATGCTCCACACCCAATTCCAAGAGAGCAATCAGTCCATCAGTGCCCCAGGTTGGGCCGAAATTGAAAATGCTGACCAGAGAACCGTTATAACTTTCTACCTCGTCGTAGAAATAATATAGAGAGCCTGGAACAACCTCTGTATCACCAGCTAAACAACTTCCACCTAGCTCCGCTCTAACACAATGCTGGGTAAAGTTTCCGATTTTAGGCGTATCGTTTGCAGCTACACGAGCCAAGTTCTGGATCAGATTATCCCCGACCTCATTGATGATGGCTCGCTTGGGTCGATAGGCCAACTCGCCGGCCAAAGACATGGTTCCGACTACAGTGTTGAAGCTGGCACCGAACATGTCTTGGTCTTCTACATAGGCCATCTGATATTCGGTGGTATCGATAGTTCTGGCAACCGCTATGGGGTCGGCAGTTCCTGCGGCATTGATATTGTTAATTCGAGAACCAACGACAGGCGTCCGAGAGTGGGTACGCGTATAGTAAAGTGCAAACTCAGTACCATTCAGGCCTTCGGCAAAATAACGGTAGGCAAGCCCAAACTGCCCACCATCTTTTGCGTCTTTATCCCGGATACGATTTACGGTTACTTGGGTGTCCTCATAACCGTAATTGGCACCATAAGCTCCATCTGTGTAGGCTTTGAAGGCATTTTCAAAACCCGGAGCACCCACTCCGGCCGCAACAACACGACCATCAATAATCACGTTGTCCGCGCCCCTACCCGGGAATGCATCATGAGTGGAGAAGTAGGTGCCCGCTGGCGCATCCTCGGAATTTTCCCACTCGAACTGGTAGAAACCTTCCAGTGTGGCGTTAAAGGTCAGGCCGTAGGAAAAGTACAAGCTATCCAGTGGTAACAGGGCTTCCTTGATTTCAGAGCCCGGCAAGCGCAGCGCATTGAGATCGAAGTAGTTGGCAGTGTTAACGCCACCCTGGATAAACAGGGCTTCACCCCAGTTGATGACCTGCTGACCCAGACGCACGTTCAAGGGCTTCTCGAACAGATCGAAACTCCCCCAGACATAAGCATCCAGCATACGAGCACGCTGACCCGCATAGCGCTCTGCATCACTGTTGAAATCGTCACCGATACCGTTGTTGGCATAATCGGAGTATGTGGCATAACGGGTAAACCCGTTACCCGGCACGAAGGGGCCCGATTTCATCAGAGCGCCACCATCATGACCACCGCCCATGATCTGCTCATCGTGGAACGCGGTGGCACGGACGAACATGCCATAACGCCCCTGCCAGTTCAGCTCCATCTCTGGAGTAATCTTATAGACCAGTGACGCCAGCCCGGTGTCAAAGTTGTTGTTGGCGTCATTCTTGTTAATCTGGGAACCATAACCCTTGAGGGTCATGTCCACCACATCACCGGTGGCCGCCAACATCCGGTCCTGCCCTTCTGTACGGAACAGCGCACCGACAGACAAGGCGGTATCCAGTCGACCGGTCCAATCCGGGTTATCGAATTGCAGCTGAACCGCTGAGGCAGGAATTGACAAGCTGGTAAGGGCTGCAGCACCAGCAACAGCCATCGCTAACCTGGTTTTGCGCAGGGGATTATTATTCATGTAGCTCTCCGAATTGCCATGCATGGCTTTATTGTTCTTGCCCGGGTAGCGGCTTCTCCCGTTGTGTCATCGGTCCCATCATTCTCTCCGATGCACACCCCTACCCAGACTAAGTCTTAATTCTTACATATCGGGACCAAAAAGAAATCCCCCTTCAGTGTACATTTAACGACCAGCCAGTCACTACTTTTGTGCACCCCCAGCAAAGCCGTAATCCGCCTGAGGCATCAACGTAACCAGGGCCACGGCCTGATACCCCACGTTGGCGCGAGGCTTGCAAAGTGCCGCGGCAACGTCTCACGATTCCGCCTTATACAAGTACCACGTCAATCAGGCCGTGAGTATCCGCCCAAGGACCTCGCTCAGATTGTCTGAGGCCTGCTTTTTCACCGCCTCCAGGGCAGATGCCAGCTGGCCACGACGCCCAGGTTCGAGCTTTGGCAGACGCGCGGCAGCGTTGGCCAGGCGGGCTGCGATCTGGGGGTTAATCCCGTCGAGTCGGGTCAGAACCGCCGCAAACAATCGGTACCCCTCCCCGTCAGCAGAATGGAAAGCCGACGGATTACCATTCGCCAGGGTGCCCACCAGGGCGCGTACGCGATTCGGGACGGTCCAGTCAAAAGCAGGGTGCGCCATTAGCGCCTCTATTGTGGACAGACTGGCAGGCCCCGGCATGGAGGCCTGAACCGCAAACCACTGGTCCATCACCAGAGCCTCATCGGCCCAGCGTTCTGCAAACTGGGCCAGCGCTTGATCTGCACCAGCCAGGTTGTAATGCACCAGCACACGCAATGCCGCCAGCTCTTCTGTCATGCACAAGGGCAGCTCGAACAATTCGACCGCCAGGCGTTGCGCTTCCGGGTGGCCGGACGCCGCCAGGTAATCCAGCGCCAGGTTGCGCAACTGACGCCGCCCCATGGCACGGCCATCCATTTCCAGCTCGGTCGCAATCAGGTTTTCCGCCAGGGACAGCCAGTGATCCTGCAATGCCTTGCCCAGTGCCTGCTTCATGGCATGGTGAGCCACATGCACGCTGCCCGGATCCAGGGGGGTATGACGGTCCCCCAGGGCCACTTCACCAGGCAGTGACAACAGCAGGGCCGCCTGGGCCGGATCCTCATCGGCCCGGGCTATCACCTGTTCCAATACCGGCACCAGCAATTGCGCTTCGGCCCCGGCGGTCCCCTCCCCCGTGACCAGACGATCCAGGGCAGAGAAATAGAGCCGCTGGGCGGCGCTCCAGCGGCAGTAGCCATCACTGTCGTGGGCCAGCAAGCGAGACAACTGGCCATGATCGAAGGCGTAGTCCAGCACCACCGGCGCTGAAAAACCCCGCAGCAAGGACGGTGTGACCGGCCCTGTGGCATCAACGCTGAAGGTCTGCTCTTCCCCATCGATGATAATGACCTTCTCCCGATTGCCGGCCTCATCCAGTGGCAAGGGCTCACCGGCTTCGTCCAGCAAGGCCAGACGGACTGGAATCATCAACGGCTGCTTCTCCGCCTGTCCCGGTGTCGGGGGCGTATGTTGACGGAAGGTGAGCTGGTAGCGCCCATTTTCCAGCTTGTCCGTCACTGTCAGAATCGGGGTGCCGGCCTGACTGTACCAGCGCTTGAACTGGGTCAGATCCCGGCCGGAGATCTCCTCCATGCAGGCAACGAAGTCATCACAGGTGACGGCTTGACCATCGAAACGCTCGAAATAACGATCTGTCGCGCGACGAAAGTCTTCAGGTCCTAACAGGTGGTACTGCATACGGACAATTTCGGCACCCTTTTCATAGATCGTCAGCGTGTAGAAGTTATCAATTTTCTGGTATTCCGCCGGGCGTACGGGATGGGCCATGGGCCCCTGATCTTCCGGGAACTGATGGTTAACGAGAAAATCCACATTCTCCACCCGTTGCACGGCGGCGGAGTTCATGTCCGCAGAGAACTGCTGGTCGCGGAAGACGGTGAACCCCTCCTTGAGGCTGAGCTGAAACCAGTCTCTGCAGGTAACCCGGTTGCCGGACCAGTTATGGAAGTACTCGTGGGCCACCACGGATTCCACTCGCTGGAACCCCGCATCGGTGGTCGTGGACGGGTGCGCTAACACACAGGACGTATTGAAAATATTGAGGCCCTTGTTTTCCATGGCCCCCATATTGAAGTGGCTGACTGCCACGATCATATAGATATCCAGGTCGTACTCACGCCCGTAGGTCTCTTCATCCCAGCGCATGGCATTTTTCAGGGACAGCATGGCGTGGTCCAGCTTGTCCAGATCACGGTGCTCCGCATAAAGGCGTAGCGATACCCGGCGACCGGAACCGGTGGTATAGCTGTCTTCCAGGCAGGCCAGGTCGCCGGCTACCAGGGCAAATAAATAGCAGGGTTTCGGGAAGGGATCCTCCCAGGTCACCCAGTGGCGATCGCCCTCCTCTCCTTGCGCGACCGGGTTGCCGTTGGATAGCAGCAGCGGGTAGCGCTTCTTGTCGGCGCGAACCGTGGTCGTAAAGCGGGCCAGCACATCCGGGCGATCCGGAAAAAAGGTGATGCGGCGAAAGCCTTCCGCTTCACACTGGGTGCAGTACATGCCGTTGGAGCGGTAGAGACCGTCGAGTGCGGTATTCTTTTCCGGCTGGATCTCTACGATCGACGTCAGTTGGCAATGCTCAGGCAACCCCCTGACAATCAATTGATCATCCCTGTACTCGTACTGACCATCATCCAGCGCAACCCCATCCAGGCTCAAAGCGCGCAGGGCAAGCCCCTCGCCATTGAAGCGCATTTCACCTGCCGGAACAGTAGACGCCGGATTATGCTTCAGAGACAAACGGCTGGTGACGGTTGTCACGCCATCATGGATATCCACATCCAGAACCACCTCTTCCACAAGATAGACGGGAGGCTGATATTCCTCCAACCGGGTGGTCTTAACTGCACTATGCGCGGTTTCCATGCATGACTCCTGCTGCGTTTCTGATGCTGCCCATATTAGACACTTGCCCTAAACGACAACACCCCGCAGAAGCGGGGTGTTGTGATAAACGGTTGGTGCGTCAGGTTACGGAGCCGCCTCCACATCTCCAGGCGCCTGGGTCCCTATACCCACCTGTGCACCCGACGACAGTACAAAACTGACAACCTGGGCCTGCATTTCTGCAGTGACCTGCGGCGCACCGCCCGACGGGGTCAACAGCGAGCCATGTCCACCGGCGGTCATTTTCACATAGCCCGGTGTGCTGGTCACATTCGCTGCGCCGGGACCAAACTGGGTCGCACCAGTGAGTGACGCCAACGCCTCTGTTCCCATCAAGGGCAAGGCCGGATCACCGTTTGGCACTACAGCGTCACCATTGACCTGTTGAATCAGTACCGGCACGCCAAGGGTGCCAAGCGTTTCGGCAAAGTTCACCGGATCACCGGACGCAACGGTACTTTGCGCAGCATAGAGGAAGCGCTCGTAGTTGCTGGTACCGACATTGACGCCATTGGCCGCCAACCCTGCCTGAATGCGAGGAGCAAACGTCGGGGAGTTGTTCAGTATCTGGGTCAACTGCGTACCCCCAACCGATGCAACCAGGCCTTTGATCGGGTTCAGATTGCTACCGAAGGACATGTCGTTACCAATCGCTATCTGATTCACGGTGGTAAAGACAGACCCTACGATCGCACCCAGTGACGCACCCACTACCGTTACATTATCGGTATCAAGCGTGCCATTAGTCGCAATATCCAGATCGCTGATGGCCTGCAAACTGGCATTCAGGTTCATGAGATCCATCACCGACTGACGGAGATTGTCCCGTGTGTTACCCAAATTCGCCAGATTGATGAACCAGGCACCTGAGCCATCTTGTGCGGTCGGGTTGTCAAAATTCATCAGGGCCGGGTTACCCGTCGCCCCCTGAACCACATTGAAATGACGCTCATGGAAGTCCTCGCCGTAAAGGGCAGAGAAATCAATCAGCGCACTGTTCTCAACATTCAATGCGGCAGCAAAGTTACTGTTGGCTGGCACCCCATGGACTGGCAAGTCAATTGCCACGGTGGCAACGCACTTGGATGCAAGGGTGTGGCCCAGTGCCATGACCGAGGTCCGATCGCTGGTAATACCATGAACGTACATGACCACAGGGTAACCTGAGTTATCACGCACATTGGCACAGGTTGCGCCCATCAGCTCTGCGGGTGCGGTAGCAGGATTCGGCAGGGTCACCTGTAGCGGCACCAGCTCATCGCCGGTTTTTGCAGCAAAGGGATACCGGTAGGTCACATTATAAGAACCGTCAAGATCGGCTGGAGGAACGCCCTCTCCTACCTGGGAACCGAGCACCTGATCCGCATTCCAGGTCTTCTGCAGGTAACTGAAGTCTGTCGGTGCAGCAGGGGCAGACAGGTAATAAGGCAATGAAATGCTGCCGGTATAAAGCGTGCCAACCCCTGCAGCCAGTTGTCCGGCCGTCAGCGCCGAGAAATCCAGCCCCGTAGCCGCGTTTACGGAAACCGTGCGCGCTTTGGGCGTGCTCAGCAACTGATTGTTTTCCAGGTTAGTGGCAGCTGCAACTGCATCACCCGGGGCAGAACCGCCATTAATCAGGGTTTGTGCAATAGCACCCCGTGGGGCCCCCATGGCGACCAAAGGAGTGACCGGATCGGTAGTGGTAAATGTATAAGAGATCACCACGGAATCCCGGGCATCAAGCGGGTCAAGCCCCAACACATTAGCGAGAAATCCCGATGCTATCGCTTCCCAGCCTTGTACAGCAGTCCGGACAGGCTGAAGCGCCGCTGTCAATGCGGGCTCATTCTCACCCAAAGTCTGGTAGGCACTGGAAGGCGTAATCGGGCTACCATTTGTATCGAGAATGCCGTTCGTGACGAAAACCAGGTATTTGGTTTTTGCCAGCAATGGCTCGGACGGGGTCACACGAAGGACGTTATCGGTCCCCCCATCAAGGGACTCCACGGAAGCTGTGAAACCGGGAATATCCGCAGAATTTACCGGGCTCATCAGATCAATATTGGCTGGATCCAGAGCATCCCCGTTGCTGTTCAGCGGAATCAGAAACACGTTGGGGACGCAAGGGCTGCCGAGCGCGCACACCGTGCCCGCATCAATGGAGCCGCCAGCAAAACCGATATCGAAATATGCGGTCGTGGAGAAACCATCCAGATCATTGATGGCCGCCTCTACCGCATTGGTAGGAGTCCCGACATTAGCAGTACCGTCAGAAGTGGCGGCCGCTGCAAAAATCAGATCTGTATTCAGGGGTAGATCAGACGCCAGAGGATCAAAACGGGGAAAAGTCCCGATTTGGGTCGCACCCTCACTCTGATCAGGAACGGTATCACTGCCGCCACCACAGGCCGCCAGTGCCAGGGCCACTGCCGCAGGCAGTACTTTCTTGTAGATATGCATGGGTTCTCCCAAACCATTTGTTATCTTTTTTATTTCTGATTGCGCCGCTATCTCCCATAACGCACCCAGAAAGACATCTTCCGCGTGTGCCGAGTCTGCGTCGGCTACGCTACACAACGGAGTTGTCACCTAGGAAGAATACAGTATGTTAAGGAGAGCACCAACGGTCTTTGACGGGAAAAGAAGGACGGTAGTCCGACAGGCGGTATCCAGGCGACGACCAGCCAGTCATCGCCTTTGAGGGGGGCGCTAGCAGGGCTATTGCAGTCGATCCGGGGCTCGCAGGATCACCGGCTGCTCCTCCTGGGCCTCTCCTTCACTCTTGCACTGCTGCTCCATGTAGCCAGTACGCTGCTCCTCTGGCAGGTTGCGGGCTTCCCAGGCGATGACCGCCTGCAGACAGGTTTCACGCTGCTCACGGGTCAGCGGCCGCCCATCTGCCCATTTGCCGGTTTCGATGGCGCGCCGCATGTTGTCGCAGACCTCCGGGGTCATGGCGGCAATCAGTTCATCAAAGCTCTGGTAGGTCATATCGATCACTCATTTACGCTGCAGCTGCATCTCGGACAGAGTCGCCATGCAAGCATGACTCCAACTGGGTACGGTGCAGCCTTGTCAGTCTAACGCTTCCCTGATTTTCAACTGCTGTCACCGGGGCGGGTACTCCAGCCCAGCTTGGAACGACAGGCCTGGTAGAAATCGTGTCCCGGCGGGTGAATCAGGTGCAGACGGTGAGGCTTCTTGCGGATCGCAATCACATCGTCCACCTGCAGACGAATCCCGGCGGTGCCATCACAGCTGACCAGCGGGCGGACCTTTTCGGTGGTGATATGGATCTTGATCTCGCTGTCTCCGGCCACCACCAGCGGCCGGCTGGTAAGGGTATGGGGATTGAGCGGCACCATTACCATGGCATCCAGCTTTGGATGCATGATGGGCCCCCCGCCGGACAGCGCATAGGCCGTGGAACCGGTGGGTGTGGAGATGATCAGACCATCAGACCGCTGGCCATAGACAAAATGGCCGTCGATCATCAGCTCGAAGTCGATCATATGCACACTGTCACCGGACAGCAGCACGATATCATTCAGGGCGCAGCCCTCACCCACCACGGTCTTGCCGCGGCGAACTTCCAGATCCAGCAGGAACCGCTTTTCGGTGGTGTACTCACCATCCAGCACCTGCCCTACCCGGCTTTCGATTTCGGAAGGAAGGATGTCAGTGAGAAACCCCAGGTGACCACGGTTAACGCCCAGCACAGGCACATCAAAACGGGCCAGAGTACGGGCGGCGCCCAGCAAGCTGCCATCGCCCCCGACCACAATCACCAGATCACAGGCTTCCCCCATCTGCGTGGCAGATGCCGCCTGCAGCCCCATTTCTGGCAGGCTGCCGGCGATGTTCTTGTCGAGGATAACGGTACAGTCCCGCCCATTGAGGAAATGGATCAACTGGCGCAGGGAATACAGCGCCTGTTCGCTTTCTGAACGGGCTATCAGGCCGATATTGCGGAATTTGTTGCTAAAAGTCTCTTGCGCCACACTAATCCTGGGCAGCCGAAGCTGCATCCGGTGGAGGGCTCGCCCGCCATCCGGTGAGCAATTACCCCTGTGTCAGGTACTCGCTCAGGTTAGCAGCATTGGCATTCAAGCCGCCATCCAGAACGATTACGTCCAAGCCGGCGTTTTTTAACAGAAAAGCCGCCGTGGCGCTACGTCGACCGGTATCGCAGTAGGCAATATAGGTCTTGCTGGGATCCAGCAGGCGGGATTTCAGCCGCAGCACATTCAGCGGCATATTGGTGGCGCCGACCAGGTGCTCCTGGTCAAATTCATCGCTGGTGCGCACATCAAGCCACCAGGCGCCTTTTTCCGCAGCACCCAGCACATTTTCCGCCGGCATGGTGTTGATAATCGGCTCGCGCAGCAGGGCATCAAAGTCCTGGCGTTCCAGCTTCATCAGCACCCCGTCGGTGGCCATGGTCACCGTAGCATTGCGGGGCTTGCCGGAAAGCAGCGCCTCTTCGCCGAACCACTGCCCCTCCTCCAGCATGGCAACCGGTGTCGGAGCACCGTCACCCATGCTAATGGCCACCTCGCAAACCCCCTCTTTGAGGATATAACAGCAGTCTGCGGCCTCCCCCTGGCGGATGATGACCTCACCCTGCTTGTGACGATGGGCTTTAAGGCGACGGAAGATTTCCAGGATGTTGCTGGGGGGAACCCGGTGAAACAGCTTGGACTTGAGCAGCCGGATCATCCACTCGCGATCATTCTGATACGCAGAGTTGGCATTGATATCGAGAATCACATACCCCGCCGACTGGTCCCAGGAAAGAATGGTATCCAGCCGAAAGCTGTCAAAGCGAACCACACTGACCTCAGTCAATGCCCGGGCCGTACTGCGACGAGGCTGCGCATGCTCCAACGGGTGCCAGGATGCCGTATCCCCGGCACTGACAATCCGTGTCTGCCCCGCTTCATCGGTCAGCTCGACCTTGCCGCTGAGCAGGTAAATCGTGGTGTTGTCCTTGTCGCCCTGCGAAAAAAGGGCATCTCCTGACGCAAAGCGACACACTTCCTGCTGGTCCAGCAACCAGTCCAGCTGGTCCCCGGACAGCGCATTCACTGGCACAAAGGTCTGCAAAAGGCTTTTATCAATGGATTCCTGTGCCATAACAGCCGCTCCCGGATTCTTGTTCTGAAGACAACATCATACTTTCAGCGTAGAGAATGCAAAAAACCTACCATTTTTCATGGAAATGGCACTGGTTCACATTCCGGCATCAGCGAAAGCGCAACACATTGTCGATGGCGGAATCATTCCGGCAATTGGGGCAACGATTGGCATTGCAGTCAGAAACCCCGGGCTTGAACTGATTGGGCACTTCCACCCGGATCACACGCTTGCCACAGGCTTGCTGATCGGCACCCACCGGGACCTGGCAGACCGGGTTTTCGTAGTGAGCCAGCCAGGCCCGATAGTGGTCTTCGGTAACCAGGCACTTACGCGCCGCAAAGGCCACCGGATTTTCCATATAACTGCCGATCTGGTCGGCGGAAATCGAGATATGCCCCGCCCCAGGGTGAAAGGCAATAAAGCTAAGCCCCAGGCTCTCCAGTTTCTCCAGCACCTTCTGGGCTCCGGTACTGGCCTCTTTGACCCGGTTCCGCTTGAGCTCACCAAGCTCCTGCTTGAGCTGACTGATCAGGTCATCCCGGGTCAGCACATCCATTTCCTTGGCGTGGATCTGCTCGGAAAGCTTGGCACGCTCTTCCTCGATGCGCTGCTCCAAAGCCAGCTTGTACTGCTCAGTCAGCACCTCCAGCTCACTCCCCTGGGACCGGCTTTGCTGGCTCTGCTCCTCAAGGCTCTGGGTCAGGGAAATCACCTGGGCTTTCAGTGAATCGTTTTGCTCGCGAAGGGCCACATTCTGGGATTTGAGGGTTTTGAACTGGCCCATGACTTTTTCCAGCTGGGCATTCAGGATCTCTTCCTTCTGCTGGGCGGCATAACGCAATTTCCCCACCTCTTCGGAGTGGGAATTCTCCAGCGTCTGCACCCGCAGGCGCAGCTCCTTGATAATTCGGGCCAAGCGAACCCGCTCTTCGTCGGCCTCTTTCCGGCTTTCGCTTTGATCCGGGGCAATGGTGGGCGCCTTCGTCTCGGCACCAATCACCGGCGGCGGCGTGGCCGGCATGGAATCCAGCTCGTCATCGATCTCAAGACCCAGCTTCGGACCACGCTCCCGAATGGTGTCACGAATAGCAATAAAATCATTGGCCCCCGGCTTCATGCCCGGGTCCCACATCTGATCCTGGTGCCAGGCCACCGGGCACTGACTGCGACAGGCCAGACGGATCGGCCCGGCTCCCATATCCGGCCCTTGCCCGGCGTGCTCAGCAAGGTGGCGCAATGGCACATTCCAGGTCGTATCCGCCATGCCATCTTCATCAAAATCGATGGTGAAAAGCACCAGAGAGCGCACGCGTAGCTGGCCATTGACCAGACAATACGCTCCGCGGACTTCCTTGTCGGCAAATTCGGGCACACCCACCATGCCATCCAGGATCGCCTCAAAATCCGCGTACAGCATACTTTTCGTAATGCCCCGGTGATCAAAAAACAAAATCGCTTCGGACGTCACGGAGGATAGAGGCATGTGTCCTTCCTTACCTTGAGAATTATTGTAGTTGGCCACTGACCTGCCACGGCGTCACTGCCTGCAGTCCCGGAAAACACTGGCAAAAATCAGGGTGCTGCCAATTATAGTCAGCCCCTCACAAAAGAGTGTGACCTGAATGGCAGTAAAAAAAAAGCATAGGCAAAGCCGCTGCCAGCTTGCAGGAAAGCATTGAGCCAGCGCCACTAACGGCGTCACGTTGCCAGGAAAAAAGTCGGTATCAGGTGTTCGGCGGGGAGGAATGCGAGAGGAACCGGAGAAGGGCTGAACGGAAAGGAATCAGAGCTCCTCTCCGTCATCGACCCAGCTGTCTTCTTCCAGCCACTCCTCCAGGCATTCCATGAGCTGCTTCTCTTCAAGGCGCTCTTCCAGATAGTCTTCCATTGGCTTGTCCTCCTTTCGTCTTTTCAGTGTTGTGGACCTGAAATTAGACAGGGATTCAGTGACAAGTTCATGAAAAATGGACGGATACCGGATATACCGGGTCAGCGCTTACGCTTTGTCAGGCGTCGGTGGCGGCGTGGACGAGAAGGCAGAAACAAAAAAGGCCCCCATCGATGGGAGCCTTTAATGCTTGAATAGTGGCGGAGCGGACGGGACTCGAACCCGCGACCCCCGGCGTGACAGGCCGGTATTCTAACCAACTGAACTACCGCTCCAGCTATTCCTTTCGGAACTCTTTACTCTTGAAACTTGGTGGGTGGTGACGGGATCGAACCGCCGACCCTCTGCTTGTAAGGCAGATGCTCTCCCAGCTGAGCTAACCACCCGCATCGCGTTGCGAAGTGGGCGCCATTTTAGGGATTGGGCCCGGGGTGTCAACGGCTTTTTGCAGAAAAAAGTCCGTTTGCCTAGAAAATGGTCGGAACGGCTAAATCTTGGGCAGAACGGCCCAAAAAACCGCTGTAGGAGCCCATGCTTGCATGGCGAACAGAGCTTCAGCGATGAAAAGGCGATGCGGCTGCTCCCGATCTCCGAAGAAGAAGCTGTCGAAGCCCCACAGGCCTGATCGCCATTCGGGCGATTTCCTCGCTAACGCGAGGTTCGCCATGCAAGCATGGACTCCTACAGCGGCTGCGTAGCTTGCCGTTTCAACTCTCTTGCGCCTCCAGCGCTTCGATATGCGCCTTGGCCTCATCGAGAGTAAATTTGCCCGGCACCGGCTGGCCGTTGGGCTTGGCAATCAGGTAGTGATGTACATCCAGCGCCCAGGTCTGCCGGTTCAACTCTCCTTCCTCGATGATGGAGTAGCCGCTTTGCCCCCAACTGATGGCATTGCCGATCATGCTTCCCCCACCACTCGGCGGACGATGATGTCGGCCAGGTCATCCAGCGTCAGGGTCCCCTCCCGGTCGAACCAGTTGGGCACCCAGCCGGTCATCCCGGTGATCAAACGGCGAATGATAAAGGGATCATCCCGGAATGCCCCCTGCCCGTGCAGGGCATTCAGCGCATCCAGCCACAGCTGTTCATAGATGGCCCGCAATTCCAGCGCCTTGCTCTGCTTTTCCTCACTGAGGCATCGCCACTCCGTGACCAGCACGGCCATGGCCTCGGCCGTATCGCCGACGTTGGACTGCAGCTCGGCCCGCACCAGCGCCCGCAACTGCGCTTCCGGCCGGCTTTCTGCCGCCATGGCTCGCCGCAAGCGGTCGGTATTGAAATGAATCACCTCTTCCATCACCGCATAGAGGATATCCTCCTTGCTTTTGAAGTGGTGGAAGATAGAACCGCTCTGGATCCCGACTGACGCCGCAATATCCCGAACCGTGGTCCGGTCGAACCCCTTGTCCCGGAACAGGTGCGCCGCAGCACTGAGCAGACGCCCGCGGGGAGAATCATCGATTCCATTAATTGCCAGTGACTCAGCCATTGTTTTCCTCTGTTTTGTATCCCCGCATTATCCCGATTCCGGGATGCACGCTGCAAGCCAGTGAGTGCGCAGCCTTCCATTAGCCTGTACAGACTTTTTTGCTTGCAGCTTGAAGCTTGTAGCTTGAAACTGACTCTTGCCAAACCAAGCGCTTGCTTGGTAGCTTACGAGACCACGCTTTCACACGCAAATGGAGCCATCATGACCGAGCCCGTTCGTATCGGCTGCGCCGCCGGATTCTGGGGTGATACCAACAGCGCCGCTTTCCAGCTGGTCAAGCAGGCTGAGATCGATTATCTGGTGTTCGATTACCTGGCCGAGGTCACCCTGTCCATCATGGCCGGGGCACGCATGAAGGACCCCAGTGCCGGCTACGCCCACGACTTCGTCAACAATGTCATGGCGCCGCTGGCCAAGGACATCAAAGCAAAAAACATAAAAGTCATCAGCAATGCTGGCGGGGTGAACCCGCGGGCCTGCCGAGAGGCCCTGGAGAAAGTCTTCGAGGCTGCCGGCATCGAGATGAAAATTGCCCTGGTGGAAGGCGACGACCTGAATCCGCGCCGCAATGATTTTGCCGATGTGACGGAAATGGATAGCGGCGCTCCCCTGCCCCCCATGACGGTGACCATGAATGCCTACCTGGGCGCCCTGCCGATCAAGGCGGCCCTGGATGCCGGTGCCGACATCGTACTCACCGGCCGTATTGCTGATTCCGCCGTGGTACTGGGGCCGCTGATGCACGAATTCGGCTGGGCCGAGGACGACTATGACAAACTGGCCCAGGGCTCCCTGGCCGGCCATGTGATTGAGTGCGGCGCCCAGTGCACCGGCGGCAATTTCACCGATTGGCGCGATGTGCCCGATTTCCACAACATGGGCTTTCCCATTGCCGAATGCTTTGCAGACGGCCACTTCATTATCAGCAAACCGGACAATACCGGCGGCCTGGTCACCCCAGCGACAGTGGGCGAGCAGATCGTCTACGAGATCGGCGACCCCCGCGCCTACATGCTGCCCGATGTGATCTGTGACTTCACCAACGTGACACTGGAACAGGTGGGTGACAATCGGGTCCGCGTCAGTGGCGCCAAAGGCCTGCCGCCCAGCGACACCTATAAAGTCTCCGCCACTTACCCGGACGGTAACCGCATCACCGCCTCATTTCTGATGGGGGGCATCGACGCCCCGCAGAAAGGCCAGATGGTGGCCGATGCCATTCTGAAAAAGGTGGCCGGCCTGTTCACGCAATTGGGCATGGCCCCCATGCGCGAAACCAGCGTGGAAATTCTCGGCAGCGAAACCACCTACGGCGCCCATGCCCGTCGCGGTGACACCCGCGAGGTGGTCGTCAAAATCGGCGCCCTGCACGATGACAAGAAAGCTTTGGGGCTGTTTGCCCGGGAAATTGCCCAGGCTGCCACCGGCATGGCCCCGGGACTGTCCGGCCTGGTCGGCGGACGTCCCAAACCGTTCCCGCGCATCCGCCTGTTTTCCACCCTGGTCAGCAAGAATAGCATCCCGGTTACCGTGAACCTTGACGGCGACACGATACCCGTCAGCATTCCTGCCGGTGCGCCCTTTGACCCCGCCAACCTGCCCGCAGATCCACGCGGCGAAACCGCCAGCGGAGACGTGGCGGTCCCCCTGGTCAAACTGGCCTGGGCCCGCAGCGGCGACAAGGGCAACCATGCCAATATCGGCGTGATCGCCCGCCGCCCCGAGTATCTGCCCTTTATAAATGCCGCTCTGGGTGAAGAGGCAGTGGCCGATTACATGCAGCACGTCCTCGACCCGGACACCGGCAGCGTCAGCCGCTGGTCCTTGCCCGGCATGAATGCTTTCAACTTCCTGCTGAAAAATGCATTGGGCGGCGGCGGCATCGCCTCACTGCGCATTGATCCGCAGGGCAAGGCGTTCGCCCAGCAGTTGCTGGATATGCCGGTGATGGTGAGTGAAGAGATCGCCAGAACACTCGAAAATAACTAAGACATTGTGGGAGTGGTCGTTCGACCATGACGGCATCTCGAAGGCCAATTCGCGGTCGAACGAGCGCTCCCACAGCAAGAGACAACACAAGGATTAACGACAATGTCATACCGTTCCGTATTCAAACCCGACCTGTTTGCCGGCCAGAACATTATCGTCACCGGCGGCGGCTCCGGCATCGGTCGCTGTACCGCCCATGAACTGGCTTCCCTGGGTGCCCGCGTGGTGCTGGTTGGCCGCAAGCAGGAAAAACTGGATAGCGTGGCGGCAGAGATCGAAGAAGACGGGGGCCAGGCCATCGGCTTCGCCTGCGACATTCGTGACGAAGAAGTGGTCAAGGCCACCGTTGCCGAGATCTACAAGGCCGTCGAGGTGGTCCACGGCCTGGTCAATAACGCTGGCGGCCAATTCCCCTCCCCACTGGCGTTGATCAGCCAGAAAGGCTGGGAAACCGTGGTGCGCACCAACCTCACCGGCGGCTTCCTGATGGCCCGGGAAGTGTTCACCCAGGGCATGAATCGTAATGGCGGCGCCATCGTCAACATTGTCGCCGACATGTGGGGCGGCATGCCCGGCATGGGTCACTCCGGCGCCGCCCGGGCCGGCATGGTCAACTTCACCCAGACCGCCGCCTACGAATGGGGCAGCTGCGGGGTGCGCGTCAACGCCGTGGCACCGGGCTGGATCATGTCCAGCGGCATGGACACCTACCCGGAAGGCTTCAAGCAGACCCTGAAAACCCTGCGCGCCGCCGTACCGCTCAAGCGCATGGGCAACGAATCCGAAGTGTCCGGCGCCATCTGCTTTTTGCTCAGCGACGCCGCCGCCTTTATCAGCGGTGACACCCTGCGCATCGACGGCGCCGCCAGCCAGGGCAACGTGGCCATCTTCCCGCTGCCCGATCATGACAAGAGCCAACCGTTTGACGGCTTCCACCGAGCCACCACCCCCGATGTCTTCAAGGACCTGTAATGTCAGTCATTGAATCCGCACTGGACCCGAACAGCGAGGAATACTGGCAGAACCGCGATGCCCTGCTGGCGGCAGTGGAAGAATTCCGCGCCATTGAGCAGGCCGTGGTGGATACCGCCGAGAGCAAGCGTGCCAAGTTCGAGAAACGCGGCCAGCTGCTGCCCCACGAGCGTATCTCCCGGCTGCTGGACACCGGCTCGCCGTTCCTGAGCCTGATGAACCTGGCCGGTTACAAGATGCACGACGACAAGGACGGCACCGAAGCCGGCGGCAGCACCATTGCCGGCATCGGCTATGTGTCCGGTGTCCGTTGTCTGGTGACCGCCTCCAATTCCGCCATCAAGGGCGGCACCATCTCCCCCTCCGGCCTGCACAAGACCCTGCGCCTGCAACGCATCGCCATGGAGAACAAGCTGCCCGTGGTCAGCCTGGTGGAGTCCGGCGGCGCCAACCTGAACTACGCGGCAGAAGTGTTCGTGGACGGCGCCCGCACCTTTGCCAATCAGGCACGGCTGTCCGCCGCCGGCATCCCGCAGATCACCGTGGTACACGGCAATGCCACCGCCGGTGGCGCCTATCAGCCGGGTCTGTCCGACTATGTGGTAGTGGTACGCGAGCGCGCCAAGATGTTCCTGGCCGGCCCGCCCTTGCTGAAAGCCGCCACCGGCGAAATCGCCACGGATGAGGAACTGGGCGGAGCGGAAATGCACAGTGGTACCGCAGGCACCGCCGAATACCTGGCAGAAAACGACGCCGACGGCATCCGTCAGGCCCGGGACCTGGTCAAGCTGCTGGGCTGGCGCCGGGCGGCACCGGGCAGCAACGCTTTCGAGCCACCCCGCTATGACGCTGAAGAGCTGCTCGGCGTAGTGCCCGCTGATGCCAAGAAACCCTACGATGTGCGCGAGATCATCGCCCGCATCGCCGACGGCTCCGACTTTCTCGATTTCAAGAACGACTGGGACAGTGCCACCGTGTGCGGCTGGAGCACCATCGAAGGCAAGCCCGTGGGCATCATCGGCAACAATGGTCCGATCACCCCCCGTGGCGCTGCCAAAGCCGCCCAGTTCATCCAGCTCTGTGACCAGACACGCCGGCCTCTACTGTTCCTTCACAACACCACCGGCTTCATGGTGGGTACCGATGCGGAACAGAACGGTGTCATCAAGCACGGCTCGAAAATGCTGCAGGCCGTGGCCAACGCTCGAGTGCCGAAGATTTCCATCGTGGTCGGTGGCTCCTACGGTGCCGGCAACTATGCCATGTGCGGCCGCGGCCTGGACCCGCGCTTCATCTTTGCCTGGCCCAACTCCAAAGTTGCCGTGATGGGTGGCCAGCAGGCCGGCATGGTGCTGCGCATCGTGGCCGAGGCCAAGCAGCGCGCCAACGGCATTGAGCCTGACGAGAAGGTACTCGACATGCTTCAGCAGACCACCGCCCAGAAACTCGACAGCCAGTCCACCGCCCTCTACGGCACGGCCCGGCTGTGGGACGACGGCATCATTGACCCCCGCGACACACGCCGTGTGGTGGCCTATGCCCTGGACATTTGCGCCGATGCCCAACACCGCGAGCTGCACCCGAATGCGTTCGGGGTGGCGAGACTGTAAAGGCAATTAATAATTAAGAATTAATAGTTAATAACGTGAAAACCCCATGCTGTTTTCACCAAACGAAAGGCCTCAAAGGGTTCTCGTTATTAACTATTCACTATTAATTATTAATTCACGCACCGGCATCGCCAGGTACCACAGGCACGACAGAACACAACGAACTTAATTGAACAAAACAGGACGCTTCCCATGCAATTTACTCAGGAACACGAAGAACTGCGCCGCACAGTCCGCAACTTTGTCGAGAAAGAACTGAACCCCCACGTCAAGGAATGGGAAGAAGCCGGTCGCTTCCCCATTCATGAGGTGTTCAAGAAGATGGGCGATCTGGGCCTGCTCGGGGTCACCAAGCCGGCAGAGTTCGGCGGCATGGGTCTGGACTATTCCTACGGCATGGTCATGGCCGAGGAAATGGGCCGCACTCACTGCGGCGGCGTGCCTCTCTCCACCGGGGTACAGACCGATATGGCCACCCCGGCCCTGGCCCGTTTCGGCTCCGACGAGCTGCGCCAGAATTACCTGGCCCCGGCCATTGCCGGTGACATGGTGGCCTCCATTGCTGTGTCCGAGCCCCATGCCGGTTCCGATGTGGCCGCCATCAAGACCACCGCCACCAAGGACGGCGACGACTACGTGATCAACGGCACCAAGATGTGGATCACCAACTCGCCCAGCGCCGACTGGTTCTGCCTGCTTGCCCAGACGTCCGAGGGCAAACCGCACATGAACAAGTCGCTGATCATCGTACCCAAGGATGCCGGCGGCATCACCGTGGACAAGCCCCTGCACAAGCTGGGCATGCGCTCCTCGGAAACCGCCCAGGTGTTCTTCGACAACGTACGTGTTCCCCAGCGCAACCTGATCGGCCAGGAAGGCATGGGCTTCATGATGCAGATGATCCAGTTCCAGGAGGAACGTCTTTTTGCCGCCGCCAACAGCCTGATGGGCATGCAGCATGTGATCGACGAGACCATTGCCTATGCCAAGGATCGTCAGGTATTCGGCATGCCGTTGATCGACAACCAGACCGTGCACTTCCGCCTGGCTGAACTGCAGACCGAAGTGGAGTCCCTGCGCGCCCTCACCTATCGGGCCTGCGAGATGTACATCAACGGCAAGGATGTGCTGCAACTGGCCTCCATGGCCAAGCTGAAAGTGGGCCGCCTCAGCCGGGAAGTGGCTGACAGCTGCCTGCAGTACTGGGGCGGCAACGGTTTCATGTGGGACAACCCGGCCGGTCAGCTTTACCGGGATGGTCGCCTCGGCTCCATCGGTGGCGGCGCCGACGAAATCATGCTGGGCATTATCTGCAAGACCATGGATATCCTGCCGGGCAAGAAAAAATAACCACAGGGAAAACCCATCCGTAGGAGCGTCGCTCGCGGCGTGATCACAAACGGTCGGAGAATCGCGCCGCCAGCGACGCTCCTACAGAAAACAACGAGGCGATGCATGACTTTACCCAGCACCGACACCTTGCAAATCAACCAGGACGGCCCGGTTCTGCACATCACCCTGAACCGGCCCGACAGCCGTAACGCCATGAGCCTGAACATGGTCAACGAGCTGATGGCCGTGTTTGCTGCCGTGGAAAATGATGCTGATGTCCGCGCCATCGTACTGCGCGGAGCCGGAGGCCACTTCTGTGCCGGCGGCGACATCAAGGATATGGCAGGTGCCCGCCAGCAGGCCGCCAGCGGCGACGGTGACGCCTTCCAGAAACTCAATCGCCGTTTCGGGGAAATGATCACCGCCGCCAATCATCAGCCCCAGGTGCTGATTACGGTGCTGGAAGGTGCGGTCTTGGGGGGCGGCTTTGGTCTGGCCTGCATTTCCGATGTGGCGCTTGCCCACACCGGCGCCACGTTCGGCCTGCCGGAAACCGGCCTGGGCGTGATTCCCGCCCAGATCGCCCCCTTTGTGGTCGAGCGCATCGGCCTGACCCAGGCCCGGCGGCTGGCCCTCACCGGCATCCGCTTCCAGGGTGAAGAAGCCCGTCGACTGGGGATCGTCCACGAGGTGGCCACCGATGCCGATGCTCTGGAGGCCTTGCTGGAAGATACCCTGAAAGCGGTGCGCAAATGCGCCCCCCATGCCAATCGGGTAACCAAACAACTGGTACTGGACGTGGGTCACCAACCCATGGAGGCATTACTGGATCAGGCCGCGAAGGATTTCGCCGCCGCCGTGAACAGCGAGGAAGGCCAGGAAGGCACCATGGCGTTCGTACAGAAACGCCCGGCGAAGTGGAACCAATGAGCACAAACGTTGCGAGGCGCGAGTGACGAGTAGCGAAAACCTATAAACAGCGGCTTCGTTTTTGTATTTCGCAACTCGTCTCTCGCACCTCGCTCCTGAGCTGTTCTCGCCCTGAAGCGCCACTCATGCGGGAAAGAATTTTCAACCGGAACACCGGTAAGGAACCACAATGAGCTTTGAAAAAATCCTGATTGCCAACCGTGGCGAGATTGCTTGCCGGGTCATCGCCACCGCCCAGTCCCTGGGCTACCGGACCGTGGCGGTCTATTCCGAACCGGATGCCGGTGCCCGCCATGTACAACTGGCGGACGAAGCGGTGTGTGTTGGGCCGGCCCTGGCCAGCGCGTCCTATCTGAACGTGGATGCCCTGCTCGATGCCTGCCGCAAGACCGGTGCCGATGCGGTGCATCCGGGCTATGGCTTTCTTTCCGAAAATGCCGGCTTTTCCCGGGCGTGCAAGGACGCCGGCATTACCTTTATCGGCCCGGACGAAGATGCCATTCACCTGATGGGCTCCAAGCGCCTGTCCAAGCTGGCCATGATTGAAGCGGGTGTCCCCTGCATTCCCGGCTACGAAGGCGAAGACCAGAGCGACGCCACTCTGCTGAAGGAAGCCGAACGCATCGGCCTGCCGCTGATGATCAAGGCCAGCGCCGGGGGTGGTGGCCGCGGCATGCGCGTGGTCAGCGATGCCAGCGAGATTCCCGCCCAGCTGAAAAGCGCCCGCCAGGAAGCGAAAAGTGCATTCGGCAGCGACGAGCTGATCCTGGAGCGCGCCGTGATGCAGCCACGACATGTGGAAATCCAGGTATTCGGCGACCGCCATGGCAATGTGATCCATCTGGGTGAGCGCGACTGTTCGGTACAGCGCCGCCACCAGAAGGTAGTGGAAGAAGCACCCTCCCCGGTCGTGGACGAGGCCCTGCGCCAAGAGATGGGCGAAGCGGCGGTCAATGCGGCCAAGGCCTGCAACTATGTTGGGGCCGGGACGGTGGAATTCCTGCTGGCGCCGGAGGGCGATTTCTTCTTCCTGGAAATGAACACCCGCCTGCAGGTGGAGCATCCGGTCACGGAGCTGGTCACCGGCCTGGATCTGGTGGCCTGGCAGATCAAGGTGGCCCGGGGCGAGCCTCTCCCCCTGACCCAGGAACAGGTCAGGCTCACCGGCCACGCCATGGAGGTGCGCCTGTACGCCGAGGACCCGGCGCAAAACTACATGCCGCAAACCGGGCCAGTGCTGCGCTGGCAACCGGCCAGTGGCGATGGTGTGCGCATCGATCATGGCCTTGTGGAAGGCTACGAGGTGGGCAGCCACTACGATCCCATGTTGGCCAAGATCATTGCCGTGGGTGACAGCCGTGAAGACGCCCGGCGACGTCTGATACGTGCCGTGGAGGACACGGTGCTAATGGGTGTCCGGGATAACCGTCCCTTCCTGGCGGCCATCCTGCGCCATCCGGTATTTGCCTGCGGTGAAGCCACCACCGCCTTCATCGGCGAAGATTTTGCCGACGACGCCAGCATGGCCGGCGAAGCGCCATCCAGCCAGCTCTGGGCCCTGGCGGCCCTGCTCCGCTGCGAGGCAGAAACGCCGTCAGCGGATCTGCGCGGCTGGCACTCCAGCACTCTGGGAGCGCAACCGGTCCAGCTTCGCTGCGGCGACCATGAGCAGACGGTCTACATCCGCTATCAGGACAACCACGCGGAACTGATCGTGAGCGAGAACAGCCATCGCATCGCGACTCTGGCTCCCGGTCTTGCCACCATTGACGGCGTCCAGCAGCGCTACCGCATGTGCCAGGATGGCAAACAAAGCTGGCTGCAATGGCAAGGCCATAGTGTCTGTTTCGAGGATGCTACCCACAGCGCAGCGGGCACCAGCGATCAGGCCGGCTCCGGTCAGATTCGCGCGCCCATGGATGGGGCCTTGATCGAGGTATGCGCCAAAGCCGGTGACGCGGTGAAACGTGGTCAGGTGCTGGTCATCATGGAGGCCATGAAGATGGAGCACAGCCTCAAGGCGGATTGTGATGGTACCGTGGAATCCGCAGATCTGGCGGTTGGAAGCCAAGTCAAGCGTCAACAGTTGCTGGTCAGCATCAAACCGGACAGTCCGGAGACATAATTCGTCAGTGACAAATCACTAACGGAGAAGGACACTCCATCGTGGTTCAATAATTTGCATCGGGCAGACAAGGCCAATTCGGAACGCCGCAATCTGCCCCGGCACAGCGACGGGGCGGGGCTCTTGCCCTGCCCTGGTGCTACGGTTAAGGTAAGCGCCCGCTTGCCAATACTGGGTTCCCGGCTGAACCGCCTTCGAATAATCGTTTGCATGCCATGATCGAATCACAGGCCTGTATCGACGGATTCTGCGGTGTGTTGCGCCAGGGCCTTCCAAGAACACAGACTAATGGAGATCCTATGAGCAACGCCGACATCATCACGTTGCCCAAGCTTCTGTCCAAGGTTCCCGAAGTGGTCAGCAATCTGCCAGGCCTGATCAAGGGCTCGCGGATGGCCAAGATCACTGACACCACCAAGCCTCTGGGCCTGGGCGTGGCCATCGAGCGAGCCACTGGCATGAACCCCAACGGTGCCGCACTGATTTACGAGGACACCGAGCTTACCTACAAGCAGTTCAATGCCTGGACCAACCGGTTGGCAGATTATCTGGCCTCCATCGGCCTGAAGAAAGGCGACACCATCGCCGTCAACATCGAAAATCGCCCGGAACTGCTCGTCACCGTAGCGGCCTGCGCCAAGCTGGGGGTCTGCGCGGCCCTGATCAATACCTCCCAGCGCGGCAAGGTACTGATTCATTCTTTCAATCTGGTGAAACCCAAGGCGGCAATCGTCGGTGAGGAGCTGGTGCAAGCCGTGGAAGAAGTCCGTGGCGACCTGGACCTGAAAGACAACTTCTTCTTCTTTGCCGATCAGGACACCCTGGAAAATCCGGGTGAAGCCCCCTCGGGTTACAAGAACCTGGCCAGCGAAATCAAGGACTGCTCCAGCGAGAATCCTGCCTCCACCAAGCAGACCTTCTTGCGTGACCCGCTCTTTTATATCTATACCTCCGGGACGACCGGGCTACCCAAGGCGGTGGTGTTCAATCATGGTCGTTGGGAAAAAGCCTACGGTGGCTTTGGCTACTCTGCGGTGCGCCTGAACAAGGAAGACCGTCTCTACACCACCTTGCCCTTCTACCACGCCACCGGCATGGTCATCTGCTGGACATCGGTACTGGCACCCGCCGGCACCCTGGTACTGGCGCGCAAGTTCTCCGCCAGTGGTTTCTGGGATGACGTTCGCCGCCACGGTTGTACCGCATTCGGCTATGTGGGGGAGCTGTGTCGCTACCTGCACGAGCAGCCGGAAAAACCCAATGACCAGGACAACAAGGTTCACACCATTGTTGGCAACGGCCTGCGCCCGAGCATCTGGAAGGATTTCAAGGAGCGTTTCGGCATTGAGCGTGTAGTTGAACTGTATGCCTCCTCCGAGGGCAACGTGGCCTTCACCAATGTGTTCAACTTCGACAACACCGTGGGCTTCTCACCGGTCAGCTATGCCATCGTCAAGTACGACAAGGAAAAGGACGAACCGGTACGTGACAGCAACGGCAACATGATCAAGGTAGGCAAGGGCGAATCCGGCCTGATGCTCGGCGAGATCACTGACAAGACCCCGTTCGATGGTTACACGGACCCGGAAAAGACCGAAAAATCCATTTTCCGTAACGTCTTCAAGAAAGGCGATGCCTGGTTCAACACCGGCGACATGATGCGTGATATCGGCTTCCGTCATGCACAGTTCGTGGATCGCCTGGGTGACACCTTCCGCTGGAAAGGCGAGAACGTATCTACCACCGAGGTAGAGCAGATCCTGGACGGGTTCGATGGCATTCAGGAATCCGTGGTTTACGGGGTGGAAATTCCCAATACCAACGGCCGGGCCGGCATGGCACAGGTTCGCCTGACCAGCCACCACAGCGAATTCGACTTCCAGGGCCTGTGTGCCTACCTGAAGCGTGAGCTGCCCCCCTACGCCATTCCCGTCTTCCTGCGCATCAACGAACAGGCCATGGAAACCACGGGCACCTTCAAGCACCAGAAAAACAAGCTCAAAGAGCAGAAGTATGACCTGAGCCAGCAGGACAATGCGGTGTACGTATTGCTTCCCAAGGCCGACTGCTACCAGCAGCTGGACAAGGCAACCCAGGAAAGCATCGACAACGGCGAACACCGTTTCTGATCCTTTTCCGGTTTGTCCTGAAAAAAGGGTGCCTTCGGGCACCCTTTTTTCGTTCATCAGGGATTAGCGGAAACGAGAGCGCGGCTCGCAGCCAAGACGTCAGACGGCTGGCGCCGGGATCTCCTTCCAGATGACAGAACAACCCTGGATCAACCCCTCAATGCCACACGGATCCCGTAGAGTGCACTGAGCCTAGCGCGAACTGCACCATCAAATGCCGGGCCGGGCCCGCCTCAGGCTCAGCGAACCCTGGGTGTTTGCGACCTAAACAGGTTCCCCGCAGCATTGGGCAGCCCAATCCCCTGCCAACACGTTATTCTCCTCACGCCCTCTCTCCCCGAGAGTGATTTTCCCCGTGCCTTCGGTAACGCAAAACCAGACATCGTGCAGCGCCGGTGCCCCTGCCATGGCATCCGTTTGCCCCCTTGATTCCATCAATACACGATGGGTAAATTCTTCCACACCCCGGCAACTATCCCCATGCGCTGTGGACAACTCTGTGCAGGACCTCAGGAAAACACGCTGAACCCCTTTAATGGCAAGGCTTTCGGCTGTTTGCATGATTTTCCACCAGGACAGGGATTGACAGATCGGGACGGACTCCGGGCCGGTCATCGCCCCTTCTTGATGTTACCCACATAATCTGTGGATAAAATTGTGGAGAAGCTGAGAAGAATCGCCGCAAGGCCACGGAAAAAGGCCATCGTCTCTGAATGCCTGATATTTACACAATCAGCAAAACTGATAATTCTCAGCAACTTAGCGCTACTCTTCGCGAAATGAAAAATGACAAATGGGTGACAGGCCCTCCCCCTGGCCCTGTCACAAGCTTGTGTAAAAGCGCCATTAATTGCTCGAATTGAACCCGGCAGGAGGGGACGCCTGCTGATTGATACTCCCCCTGATCAGCAGAGCCCGATTCTTTTCCACAGAAGCTGTGGATAAACCTGTGCATAGCCAGTACACAACCGCCCTATCTCACCGGTTTTTCACGGCTATTGACGATATGGCTATTTTTTAACCAATAAATAAAGTCATTAATATTCAACTGGTTACGCTGTTTTTTATGGCCTATTCACGGGTTTGTCATATTTTATTGTAGAAAAAGCCCATTGACAGAAACCTGTGAACAAAATTGGGGCATGAAGACGTTACCAAGGGTGACAGCGTGGCACACCCGTTCCGGACAACTGCTGGGCGATACCCCCCAGAGAATGACTCACAGATGGAACAAACCACCCGGTAAGACGGTAACGCGCACAAAGAGATTGTGGTGGTGATCCTGGGGGCGTCGTGTAAACCGGAGACAAAAAAAACGGGTACCAAGGGGGTACCCGTTAAAAGACACCACTAAGGGGTTAGCGGTGTGCGCTACAACACTGTTTGGCGCCTCAGCTCTTCTTGCGGCTGCGGCGTTTTGGAGCTGCGGGGTCAGAGGAGGCAGACACATCGTCCTCCGCCTTGTTCAGAGCGCTGGTCAGCTCCTGAACCCGTTTCTCCAGCTCTTCGACTTCCCGCTTATTGGGCAGGCCCAGACGGGACAGCGCCTTGTTCAGGCGATCATCGAAGGCTTTCTCCATCTTTTCCATGGTTTCGCCGGTATGGTGACGAACCCGTTCCTTGATCTCTTCCACCCGGGACTCGGTCTTGTCCTTGGTGTGGCGCTCCACTTCGCGGCCGGCTTCAACCAGGGCATCAAAAAAACCACTGCCCTCTTCCTCGGCCCTTGCGAAGGCACCCAGACCCGCCAGCCAAATCTGGTGGGTATACTTGCGAATATCTCTTGAGGCACCACTCAGGGCCTTCAACGGGCTAGTATTCCGCCCTTCTTTCTCATTCTCGTTATCGGACATAATCCAAACTCCCGAAGGCAATTCCACGAGCGAATGCAGCGGGAACAACACGCAACACCGTGAGCACGTGGGGTAAATTATAGGGGGGTAGTGATACAGGTTTGCACAGGGTTGTCTGACAATTATTCAATCAATAATTATGTGATCAATTTCTCATCAGTACGGGCAATTATTCACCCAGATCATCCTCATCCGGCCGCCGGTTCCCAATCAGCCCCATGCCGCGGGCAAGATCCCGGGCACTGTTGCGGATCACATCCCGGGAACGACCGGTCAACAAATCCACAAACCGTTTTCTCAGGCGCTCTTCGAGCTGGTTGGCACCGTCTTCGAGACGACGGTCCACCTTGCGCTCGATTTTCGGCCCCAGATAGAAGTGACCGATCAGCCCCAGCACCACCAGGGTCATCAGGGAAGAGGCTCCCGCCGCCGCAAACAGCAACCACCCCAGGGTGGCAATGTCTATCTGCAGCGTATCCATCAAGCCGCTCCGAACATGAACAGCAGTTGCCCGACCCCGGCCATGGCGCCGAGGAAGCCACCCACCACAATCAGGATCCATTCATCTTCCTGGAAAGCCGGGCGCAACAGGTCCTGGAACTCTTCAGAGCTGAGTGCCTGCATACGCTCTGCCATGAGCTTCTCGACGATCAGGCCACGCTCCTTGTTAAAGCCCTGGTCCTCGAACGGCTCTACCGCCAGATCCACAGCCTTGTCTTCCACAGCCTTCTTGAGATCAGCATATCCTTCCGGGCCCACCGTCAACTGGGCAGCGGTTCGCACCACGCCGCCATTGAGCAGGGGCTTGAGGTGGCGCTTGATAAGGGCTTTCGTGCGGTCTCCACGGGGGCCATTGACCACCTGATACATGATATTGCGCAGGGTAATCACTTCATCGGTGGAAAGACGGGCAAAGGATTCGGCCACATCCTTCTGGCGCTTCAAGAAAAGCCCCTGTATCCGGAAAGGCCCAATCTTTACAGGGTTGAGCGGCCGGAAAATCAGGTTCAGCGCCAGCCAGTTGGTGGCGATACCGACGATAAAGCCGAAGAATGGCAGCACCCAGTTTTCCGGCACAAAGATAAACACCGGCACCTGGATCAGACCGAAGAGAAACCCGAAGTAAAACCCTGAGTTGGTGATAAAACGGAATTCCGGGTCACCCACTTCCTGGAACATCTGCACCATGAGCGCCTTGTCTTCGCTCATCTGGGTGGTAACCATGTGCTTCATGTCCACCAGGCTGTCCAGGTTGCGGCTGATGTCATCAACCACATTGTCCATGACCGCGGGAATCGCACGGCGGGCACGGGCGTAGACACGCTTGCGCACCAGCAAAGGCAGGTTTTCCCAGAGCACCGCATTGCGCTCGGTCATCACCTCATCGGTGTATTCTTCGATTCGGGACTGGATGGTGCGGGTAAGGTGGGCAGAAATCTTCTCCGGTTCCATCTCGCGAAAGAACTCGTCCAGACTGCCCAGTTTGGAAAGGGCCTTGTCGACCACTATACCTGCCATCTTTTCGACCTTGGAGGGAATGATTCCCTGCCAGCCGAAGATGGGCCGAATACCAATGAATTCCAGCGGATAGAACGTCATTTTGACGGCCATCCAGTTGGTGATCCACCCTACGGCACCGGCGATGAAAGGTATACTGACGTACTTCCAGAAATCCGGGTACGAAAGCAATGATTCCAGCATTGAAAAACAACTCCCCTCCAAGGGCTTATGCACTGTAACGCGACAGCGCCAAGACAAACATATCCCGCTTTCGCCAATCCCGGTCTAAAAAGCCAATGTCGTTTGAAGGCAGCAACCTATCATGGGAGGTGCCCTTGAGGGCACCTCCGCTAGCCGGTTGCTACCTCTGCGGCTCCTGAAGCGTGCAGCTGTTGTGCTTCGTCACGACGGACAGGGTGGTTCCCTTTCCTAGTGGCGAAGCGCAGCAGATGTGCGCTTCAGGAGCCGCCCTTCGGGGCTTCCAGGCTGGCCCGCACTCGTTGTTGCAATTTCTCGACAGGCAACCAGCATGCCTTCAAAATTGCGCCTAGATTGCGAACCAGCCTGAAAGCCAGAGGCAGTAACCGGCTAACGGAGGTGCCCTTTATTATAAAAGTCCCTAGTATAGGTAGACGGGCCGCTAAATATAAGCAAGATAACGTAATTTTTGGCAACAAATCGGGACCCCAAGCGACAACGCGGTCTCATTTCAGGACAGGATTTTCCGTCATTTATGCCTCAGACCGGTAGTTTTCCCCAGCTGATTGTGCTCGGTGGTTTGGAGAGCGCTTTGAACCAGGCGCTCACAGGTAGCCAGCCCGGCCGCGACAGGTTAGCCGCACTGCACGGCACCGTCGTGCGGATCCGTGCGGAGCGTCCACTTTGGGTGCTTTACGTGCTGATCTATGAAGACGGGGTGGAACTGCTTACCGACTACGAAGGTAATGTCGATATCCGAGTACGCGGCCCCCTGGGCGCCATGGTCCACTGGCTGTTTGCCAGCGACCCCCTCACCGAACATGAATCCCTGCGGGTTACCGGCAGCGATCGACAGATCGCCCAACTCAATGAGCTGATCGAGAATTTCAGCCTGTGGCCACTGGTGCGCAACTGGCTGGACGATCATGTCCGGCTCAAGGAGCTGCTTGACCTGCTGCGTCGGGAAGATCCCGTGTGGCTGGAAAAGCTGGCCACCCTGCCCCAACAGGTGGGCGACCTGGCGGAACAGGTTGCACGTCAACAATTGATCCAGGAAGACATTCTCGAGGAACTCCGCCACCTGCGCGGCGAACTTCGCCGGGCCCGCAAGCTGGACCAGTTCTTCACCCTCACAGGCACCCTGCTGATCCTGTTGTCCCTGTTGAAGGCATCGTCTCTCTGGGAGACCACCTGGCAGGCCCTGCAGCAGGACGTATTGTCCCTGGCCATGCTGAGTCTGGGTATCGCCTTCCTGCTGGCGCGACTGCTGCCGGCCAGGGGCAGGCTATAGGCCAGGCGCCACCCCCGCTTTTCCCGTTGAAGAAAGGGTCGTGTTATCGACTCTTTTTCGGCGCGCCAAAAATCTGGCCGAGGCGCTCACCGACCATCTCAGCACTGGTCCGTGCCAGGCTACGGCTGGCTCCCTCCAACACTTCCCGGGAGGGCAGATTGCGAACGCCATCCACCAGCCCGCGACGCACGCCCTCTTCGACTCGCGCGGAAAGCACCTGGGCGGCTTTCTCCACCTGTTCATCCAGCTCTTGCTGCATGCTGTCTCGCAGACGCGGCTGGAAGTAGAAACGCCCCCACAGGGCAACCACTGCCAGCGTCATGGCAGAGCTCAGCACAGCCGTCGCAATTACCCAGATCATGGACATGTCGTCACTTCCTCATCACTTATCCGCTCTAATTGGCTGATAAAAAACCAGTTTTGGTAACAGAGCCAGACATTGTTGTTAAATAAAGTATGCGCCCGATGCCTGCCTCGTGGGAAATCATTACAGTGAATCCACGGGAAGGGATACCCACATTCAAGAGCCGATACACGCTCCCAGAGAAGGAACGTCATCTTAATGTGTGGCCCCGAGGTACCCAATGACTGCCGTGACAACCAGAAGCAGTGCGAATAGCCATAGTCAGCAGATGATTCAGCAGGCGATGTCTCTCAGCCGGCGACATAATCAGCCGCTGAGTATCCTCGCCATTCGCTTCCAGGAACTGGAATCCATCCAGGCGGATATCGGTGTCGAACGCATTCAGCGACTGCTTGCCCGGGTGCGGCATCTGTTACATGCCAGAAAACGGTGCGAAGACGGCCTGATGAGCTGGCAGTCGGGACAAGCGCTGTTCCTGGTATTGCCGTCCACCGCCGTGCATGGCGCCATGGCAATGGCAACCCGCTTGCAACAGTGGTTCATCAGCCAGGAGTTTGAACTGGATGAGTTCCGGGTTTTTCTGACCACCCGAATTGGCGTGCACTGCGCCAATCACCAGGAAAAAGAGAGCGTCATGCAGTTATTCAATCAGGCGCTCAATAGCCTGGAAGACGCCACCGACACAGATCGGATTGCATTGAGCCAACCGGCACAACAGCAGCTTGCCGCGTTGAAATCCGCCCCCGAAACCGCGGATCCACTCTCCCGGGAACTGCGCAAACTGGCCAATGACGGCAACGAGGAATCACTGCTTGGAGTGCTGTCCCCCGCACTTTGCATGCTGGATGAGCGGCTGCGATTAAAACTGGTGGATCGGCTGCTGGAAGCGTCCACACAGACAGTTGTTAATGGTTAGTGGGCTGTTGGGCCAACGGGGTGTCACCGCGGACCAATTCCCCCTGGCCTGCAATCCGCTCCATCCCGGACTCAGGGTTTACGGGCCATAAGCACCGCCCGTCGCGGCGCCGGATACCCCTCACGGGTCCGCGCGGGATTGCTGGCGTCGAGAAAGTCCGGTAGCGACTGGAACCGCATCCACTCGGTCGCCCGCTGTTCTTCCACGGTGGTGTCACTCTCATCGACACAGCGAATATCCACAAAACCACAGCGATGCAGCCAGCGTTCCAGCATGGCCACCGAAGGCAGAAAGAACACATTACGCATGGCCGCATAGCGGTCTTCGGGCATCAGCACGGTCTGTCCATCCCCTTCCACCACCAGGGTTTCCAGCACCAGCTCCCCGCCTTCACCCAGCACCGCTTTGAGTTCCAGCAGGTGGTCCAGCGGAGAGCGCCGGTGATAAAGCACGCCCATGGAAAATACCGTATCGAAGTTCTCTGTCTGTGCCGGTAACTCTTCCATCCGCAACGGCAGAAACCACACCGGCACCGACGGCGCAAAACGACGCACCGCCAGATACTGCACCAGAAACAAAATTGTTGGATCGATGCCCACCACTTGTTTGGCACCGGCCGCCGCCATTCGCCAGCAGTGGTAGCCACTGCCACAGCCCACATCCAGTACCCGCCGTCCGGCCAGGGGCGACAAGTGCGGCGCCACCCGCTGCCACTTCCAGTCAGAGTGCCACTCGGTATCGATATGCACACCGAAGAAATCAAACGGCCCCTTGCGCCAGGGAATCAGGCCCTGCAAAGCCGCTTTGACTTCCGCCGGGTCAACCTCTCCCGGCTGGCCGATGCGCAGGGTATCCGCCGAAAGATCACACTCCGCCGGCCCCTGGGGTAACGCATTCAGCGCCGCCAGCCAGCGGGGCAGATCGCCGTGGGGTTTGTCCAGAAGGCGCTCGCGGCACAGGGCCATCAGCGCGTCTCGTTCTGGCTGGGCATAAAGCTCGCGCAGCGCCGCTTCGCACTGCTGTAGATAATCCCTCAGCATCAGCGCACCGCCAGCAGGGAGATGAAATTGAAACAGCGGAACCAGACGTGGATTTCCCGGTAACCGGCCTGGCGCAGGCGCGCCTCATGGTCGGCCAGGGTTTCCGGAATCAGAACGTTTTCCAGTGCCGTGCGCTTCTGGCTGATTTCCAGATCCGAATAACCGTTGTTGCGCTTGAAGGCATGGTGCAGTTCGGTCTGCAGGGCATTCTCCCCATCATCCGCAAACCGGATCTTCTCCGAGAGCACCAGAATACCGCCGGGTACCGTGGCGTCAGCAAGGCGCTGGATGAGCCCGTCACGCTTGTCCGGCGCGATGAACTGCAGGGTGAAATTCAGCACCGCCATGGAGCACGGTTCAAACGCCATGCTGGCCACGTCCCCTTCCCGCAGAGACACCCGCTCACTTTGTCCGGTTTCTGCTATCAGGGTGCGGGCCTGACGGATCATGGCCTCAGAATTGTCCACGGCAATCAGCCGGTTGCCCCGGTCGGCGGTAAGGGTCGCCATGGCGGTGGTTGCCGCCCCCAGGGAGCAACCCAGATCATAGAGGCAGGTATCCGGCTGGGCATATCGGGCCGCCAGCACCCCGATCATGTCGATAATGGTGGCATAACCCGGCACCGAGCGACGGATCATGTCAGGAAAGACACGTACCACAGTGTCATCGAAGGAGAAACGGGTCACCTGCTGGTGGGCCGTGGCGTAAATGCGGTCCTGCTGATCAGACATAGGGGTTCCGATATCACAATGCGGGGCGGATTATAGCGGGTGATACCGGTGGGTAGAAATGGCCGCGCCGGACAGCGCAGGGGCCCGTGTAGATGAGAGCCCCTTTTTCAGGGTTCAGGCGCCAGGCCGTTGCTTGCAGGGGTCCGGGCGGCTTCGCCCTACCCCCGCGGCTCGCTTACTTCAGGCTGACACGCAGATTGGGATTGAAGTCCTCATCGGCCAGGTCGCTCAGATAATCTTGTACAAAATCCTGAACCTGGCTGTCACCCTGTTCGCCCAGGCGCTGCAGCGCCTCTTTCAGGGGCATGGTTTGCCCGCGGAGTGCCACCTGGGATGCCGTCAGGTTCAGGCCCAGGTCAATCACGGCATACTCCAGATTCTCTGCCTGCCGTGCCAGCACCATTTTTTCCAGCACGCTGCTGCCATCCTGACAGGACAACGAGAGCACCTGCTCGCCGGAGGTCAGCGCCAACTCATCGCTCTCAATCATGTCATCCACCAGGGCGCCAAACGCGCTCTCCTGACTTGCGGCTAGGCATAACCGTTCATTCATACCGGCACTGATTTGTGCCTGGGCCGGCAGCGCAATGACACCACACAGGACAAAAGACAAATAACGCATGGAGAAACCCTCTATCCCAAAACCCGAAAGATACAATCGTCGGTAGCGGATTATACGAATTAAACACTACATAAGTTAACTGTTATCACACATAAAGATGGATAAAAAATGACAAATGGTAGTATTTCGTCGTTCATCTATCGGTAACGAATAATTCCTAGGATGCCTGAGGCGCCCTACGAAACAGGCACAACAATTGCTTGGGGACAGAGATAAAGTAACGGGGGAAACCGATATGCAGCCGTTCCGCGAACAGCGCCCAACCAACGCCCTGACCCCGGGAGCCCTGCTTCTGATGTTCTTTGGTGTGGTGCTGGCCCTGCAGGATGTGCAATGGCAACTGGTCAGCATGGCCAGCTTCCATGCCGGTGTCAGTCTGACTGCGGTGGCATTGTGTATTCATCTCTGCCGGCGCCATCGGGCCTGGCGGCTGGAATTGCTGGTGCTGGTCATGCTGGGCGTACTGCTGACGCTGGCGCCCTTGCTGCCGCCGCCCTTCCAGGACTTCTTCGAATACCTTACGCCTTGATGCCCAGGTACTGATGAATGGCCTCCCGCAGGGCGCTCAGGGACAGAGGCTTGATCAGCTGCCCGTTCATCCCGGACCGCGCTACCCGGCCGCCCAGCTCGGACACCGCGTGAGCGCTTAACGCCAGAATCTGGCAAGGGGGCCAGGATTCCCGGGCTTCACAATCGCGCATTCGCCCGGCACTGGTGAACCCGTCCATCACCGGCATATCCAGGTCCATCAATACCAGGTCGTATTCACCGGCAGCGTCCCGGAACCTTTCCAGCGCCCGGGCGCCATCCTCGGCAATATCAATCCGGCTGATACCCAGTCTCTCCAGGTAGCCCTTTGTAACCATCTGGTTCACCGGGTTATCCTCCACCACCAGCACCTGGAGAGAGGCAACGGCTTCCTCCCCGTGGACCTGTGACAGCACCGGAATACTGCTCGGCATCTGCCACCCCAGCAGCTGCTTGAGTTCGTTGACTGTCAGCACCGAACGTCGCAATAGCTGAACCTGCGGGGGCAGCCAGTTCGGCGCCTCACTGCGCATCCCGGTCAGCAGTAGAATCTGAAGAGGTACCTGGCTGATGCGCACCAACTGCAGGGTTTCCTCCAGCAAATCCTGATCCGGCATGCCATTGATCAGTAACACCCTGGCACCCTCCAGCGAACCCAGCGCCGCCAGTTGAGAGTGATTACTGACCCGTCGCACTGATTTGAATCGCGGGTCTGCTTGCAACCAGTCCGCCAGGTTGCCCTGCACATCCCATAACCAGGCAGGAGGAGCTTCCTGCTCCACCGTGGGCACATCCTCCTTGACCGCCAGCATCTGGATACTGAAACTGAAACGGGCGCCTTTACCGGGAGCGCTTTCCACATGGATATCGCCCCCCATCAAGCCCACCAGCTCCCGGCTGATGGACAAGCCCAGCCCCGTCCCCCCGAAACGTTTGGCGGTATCCGCCGATGCCTGGGCAAAATGCTGGAACAGTCGCGCCTGCTCTTCCTGGCTCAATCCGATACCGGTATCGCTCACCGCAAAGCTGAACAGGGGCATCTCATCACTGACCTGACGATAGGCCAATGACAGGACCACCCTGCCATTGCGGGTAAATTTAACCGCATTGCCCAACAGATTGATCAGTACCTGACGCAACCGGGTGGGATCGCCGACCACCCGTGAAGGCGTCTGACTGTCCATATCAAGGAGCACCAGCGTGCCGTTATCGCTGGCAGGCAGATTGAACATCTGGGCACACTCGGCCATCAGCAACGGCAGATCAAATTCCTCTTCCGCCAGTTGCAGTTTGCCTGCCTCAATCTTGGCGAAATCCAGCACATCATTAATCAGGGCGTTCAGGGTCCGCCCGGCACTGTCGATCAGGCTGATATATTCCTGCTGGCGGGGTGTAGGGTCGGTCTCACGCAACAACTCTGCCAGGCCAATCACACCATTAAGGGGGGTACGAATCTCGTGGCTCATGCGAGCCAGAAACTGGCCCTTCGCCTGGCTTTCCGCCCTGGCACTGATGGCACGGGAGTTGGAACGATATACCAGCAACGCCAGCCCCAGTACCAGGGCGTACAGCAACAACACCGCCAGCATCAGGAAAATGGTGTCCCTCAGTTTTTCCTGGCGCGCCTGGTCCACCAGCTTCACCGATAGTTGCACCAGACTTTCAGACAGACCTTCCAGAGATTGCATGGCATGGCGGCTGCGATCATAGGCCTGTTCCCAGCTGACCTGGACCCGGGGAGCCAGAATCAGCTCCTGCTCGGACCACAGCAGGAAGCGTTGCAGTTCATCTTTCACCAGACGCCACTGCTGCTGTAATTCAATGACCCCGGTCCGGGCGGACAGGGCCTTGATCTCGCTGTCGATGATCGACAGTTGCTGCAGCAGTCGTTGCCAGGCGTTTTCCAGACGACGGGCATCATTGTCGCCCAGATACCCCCCACGCTGGCTGACATATAGCGCCAGGGCACGAATCAGACCAATATCGTTCTGCGCCTGGCGGAACGATCCCAGGGTCAGCGATAACACCTCATTGGGCTCCAGCCCCTCACCGACGGCCATATCCGACGCAATCAGCACCGACGCCAGGGCATTGGCCAGACGCTGAGCGATGCGATTGACGTTATCGTAGGGACCCGCCACGTCTTCCAGGGGGATGCCGGTTTTCACGGTCAGGCCGGACCAGGTTTCACTGAGCAGTCCCGCCTGATCATTGAGGCCCGGAATATCCCGTTGGCGGGCTTGCTCCAGGAAAGCCTGCAGCCGGCCATCTGCCCTCGCCTCGCTGAGTTCAAAGCGGGACACGATCTCCGGGGTCTGGGCATGAATCATCACCGGAGCCAGATCACGCATATCATCCAGGGGAGAAAAGGCCGCCAGGCCGCTTTCAAAGAGTCGGAGGTCGCCTTCAAGGGTCTTGTAACCCTCCAGCAGATCCAGGCGATGCTGAACAATCAGAAAAGAGGCGATGGCAAAGGGGACGGTAATGATGGCCAGCAACAGAGCCATTGCAACGCCGGTGCGCATGCCGTTATGTGATGGTCTTTCCATCCGCCTTTCCCTATAAAGGGTATTCTCACGGGGTATCTTGTATTGTGCCACCAGAACGCCACCATCACATCATGGAACCCGGAACACCTTGCCTGATGATGCCCACATTGATTGTAAAAGTTGCCCGTTTCTTGCCGCTTAGCGCGCTTTTCGCCCTAATGGCCTGCCAGAGCCCACCCAGCAGCGAGCCGTCCATCGATGCCCAGAAGCTGCCCAGGCTCAGCACGGACAGCAGCCAGACCGGGAGCCTGCCGGTGGCCCCCACCACCAAGGCCGTGGATCTGTCGCATTTCCGGATACCCCAGACCCTGGCGGGCCTGAAGCTGGACGGGGAAATCAGCTCCCAACGGGGCCGCACCCTGCACTACCGCAGCGAGGATAAGAAAGAACAATTGTCTCTCACACTCAGCGGGCTGCCGGCGGGCTGGGACAGCATGCCGGCGGAACGCGCCGTTGCCAGCTACTACAGTGAAGTGCGCCAACGGCGAGTGAACCAGGCCCTGCAGGACAGCGCCAACGCGCTGACCATCGTCAGCGAGACCTTGCTGGACCTGGAGGGCCAACCCTCCGCCCAGGCACAAATGCGATGGGTGGAAAAAGGCCGCCCGATCCAGAACCAGTCACTGCTGGTCACCTTGGTCGATGGGGCCTTTATCCGCATCAACAACGCCAGCTATCAACAGAATCCCCGCTGGCTACTGCAACATGGCAAGCGGGCCCTGGCCGAGTTCAAGGCGGCACAGGATAAGAGCGAATAACCCCAGGGACGAGAAGCGAGTTACGAGTCGCGAAAGGCAACCCCTCTATGCATTTCGAAACTCGTATCTCGCAACTCGCTTCTCGCCGCACCGTCGCAGGAGTTACTGCAGCCTGTTAATGGTAATTCCCGCGAGGTATCCTGCCCTACCCTCAGGTGCCAAGCGCAGATCCGCCCCAGGTCGTGATGACAAGTTCCCCCTTTTCCCCCATTCAACCGGCCAGCATTGACTGGCAGGACACCACCCCGGTAGCGGTGGACTTTGACGATCCCTATTTCTCCCGGCTGGACGGCGCGTCGGAAAGTGATTACGTCTTTTTGCAGGGCAACCGCCTGACAGAGCGCTTCCGTGAACTGCCTGCCGCCGGCACCTTTGTGATCGGTGAAACCGGCTTCGGCACCGGTCTGAATTGCCTGCTGGCCGCCCGGCAGTTTCTGGAAAACGCCCCGAACAGCGCCCGTCTGCACCTGGTCTCCGTGGAAAAGCACCCGTTACGCAAAGCGGACCTGAGCCGGGCCCTGGGCCACTGGCCACCCCTGGACGCCCTGGCACAACGGTTGCTGGCAGAGTATCCCGCGCCGACGCCAGGCTTTCACCGTGTGCAGCTGCACCCCCGTGTGCAGCTGACCTTGCTTTACGGCGATGCCCTGTCTCTGTGGCCACAGTTCTCCCATCCGGTGGATGCCTGGTTTCTGGACGGCTTTGCCCCGGCCCGCAACCCGGACATGTGGCACCCGGCTCTGTTTGCCCAATTGGCCAGACTGAGCCGCCCCGGTACCACCCTGGCAACCTTTACTGCCGCCGGCTTTGTCCGTCGCGGGTTGGCGGAGGCGGGCTTTGCCATGGAAAAACGCGACGGCTTCGGCCACAAACGACATATGCTGGTTGGCCGGATTGAAGGCGACCAGGCCCGGCCAGAGAGGCCTGCCCGACAGGTTCTGGTAGTGGGTGCCGGGCTCGCCGGCGCCACCACCGCCCGGGCCCTGGCTGAGCGGGGCTGCCAGGTGACGGTCTTGGACCCGGACGGTATTGCCGGTCACGCGTCCGGCAACCTGGCCGGTGTGGTCTACAGCACGCCCAGTGCCCACCTCACCCCACAGAACCGTTTCTATCAGCAAAGCTATGGTCATGCCCTGCGCTGGCTGCATCGCTCAGGGTTTCCCGGCCAGGAAGCGGACGGCAACCTGAACGGCGTGATCCAGCACTATGTGGATGCGCGTCAGCAAGACAAGCTGGAACAGGCCATGGCCACCGGTGCCTGGCCCACGGAACTGCTCCAGGCCTACGGCGACAAGGCGGTGGAACTGAAGGGGGGCGGTTACCTGCGCCCGGACCGCTGGTGCCAACATCTGCTGAGACACCCGGACATTACCCTGTTGGCGGCCCGGGTAACGGCGCTGGAGGAAGGAGCCCCCGCCAGAGTGACGCTGGGCAACGGGGAAACCCTGAGCGCCGACGCCGTGGTCCTGTGTACCGCCGGCCAGAGCCAGTCCCTGCCCGGCCTGGGCTGGTTACCGCTCAAACACATCCGTGGCCAGGTGAGCTATTGCCGAGCCACCGACGCCTCCCGTCGCTGGCAGCAGGCCCAGTGCCATGGCGGCTACCTGACACCGGCCCTGGACGATCTGCACTGCGTCGGTGCCACTTTCAAACTCCATGAAGATCATCACCATGCCACCGACGGTGACGACCAGGATAACCTGGCCCAACTGAAGCACTACCTCCCCGGCTTCTGGCAGGAGCTGGGGGGCGACCGCATCGATATCGTCGACCGACGCGTGGCGTTCCGTTGCCAGAGCATCGACTTTCTTCCCCTCTGCGGCCCCTTGCCCGTGGCCACGGACAACCCCCATCGCCCGGCACAGGGACTTTATCTCAATGTGGCCCACGGCAGCCGCGGGATTACCGGTACCCCCTTGTGTGCAGAGCTCATCGCCGACATGATCTGTGCTCAACCGCTGCCCATGGACCAGGAAATGATTGACGCCCTGGCCCCGGCCCGGTTTATTGTCCGCAAACGCAAAAAACAACCCGAGTGGATGCCATGACCCTAGTCAGCTTGCCGATTACCGCCCTCTACGCCGCCCTGAGCGGTTTCCTGATCATCGCCCTGGCCGCCAATGTGGTTCGCCTTCGCCTGGCCAAGAAAGTCTCACTGGGTGACGGCGGCCACAAGGACGTAAGCCGGGCCATCCGTGCCCACGGCAACACCATTGAATACCTTCCACTGGCACTGATTCTCATGGCCCTGCTGGAAATCAATGGTGGCGGCAGCACCGCCCTGCATAGTTACGGCATCCTGCTGGTGGGCGGCCGGGTCGTCTACAGCTACGGCATGCTGGTCCCGCGCAGCAGTGCCAACCTGGCGCGTCAGCTGGGTGTGGTGACGTCCTGGCTGGTGATACTGGGCGCCGGGATTCAGCTGCTGGTGATTTAACCCCCCCCCTTCAATGTAGGAGCGTCGCTGGCGGCGCGATCATAAAACGTCGAAAGAAAAGGTATTTACTACAGAGGCCACAGAGCACACAGAGGTAAAACAGTTGATCTCTGTGGCCACTGCATTGAAATGCTTTTGATCCTGGCTTGGTGATCGCGCCGCCAGCGACGCTCCTACAGATCGATCTCGTTACCACAATGGAGCCTTATGCCCATCATCGTCCCCTGGAAAGACCTGCCTCCGGACACCCTCACCAACCTGATCGAGGAATTCGTTACCCGTGACGGCACCGACTACGGTGACCAGGAGGTTGCCACTTCCACCAAGGTGGAACAGGTCCGCACTCAGCTAAAACAGCAGGAGGCCTTTATCGTATTTGATGAGGTGACGGAGAGTGTGTCGGTAATGGGCAAGGAACAGGCGGAAGAGGCAATGAATAGTTAATAATGAATAATTAATAGCTGCGCGAGCAGCGATTGCCGTAGTCATAATGCAATGAGGCCGCGTCCAAACTCTGTACGCGGCCTCTGCGTTTCAAAACCTGAAAACCCGTCTCGCGACGTTATTAATTATTCATTATTAACTATTAATTACCTACGAAATCGCCCCTTCCCGGGCCCACTCACAGCGCACTCTCAACGGCGCCTCGGAAGGCTCATGGCAGACCTCAGCGCTGTCCCAGACGAAGGTATGAAAGCCGGACAGCTCGGTTTCCAGGTGTACCACGGCATTGACCCAGTACATGTTCTTGAGCAGGGATTCGAACTTGGCGATCCAGTGTTCCCACTCATACTCCACCGCCCGGTAGGACATTCCAAAATGGATCACCTGGGTCTGGAAGGTGCCCCCCATCAAATCGTCGCCGGGTACAGAGAACATTTCCCGGCACAAGAAGGGCCATTCATCCGCCTGGGGAAGTTGCCGGACCGCCCGGCGGTTGTGAAAACAGTGCGCCTTGCGCTCCTGGATAGAGCCAAACGGCAGATGTTTGATACACCCGTAGACAATGGATTCGTTATCCAAGAAAACACCCCGAGAATAAGCTAACAGCCACAGGCGTCTAGCTTACAAGGACAAGCACCCCAAAATACAGGGACAGGCTTCCAAGTTTGCGCGGACAAATGGCCCATCACCCCTGTCCCTTGCCCAGGAAACCCCACTTGAGAAGCAAGCAACGCTTCAACAGCAAAAACGCTTGTTCCGATTTAACCGGGCGCAGTTAGCGCCCGCATCCGCGCATCTGGGCGGCGTAGCGGTTCGCCATGTCGGCGGTTCGGCGAGCGGCACCTTTCATCCATTTGTTGTTCTTCCAGGTGCCCCGGGCATAACCGCCATGGCCGGCATAATAGTTCAGGTACAGGTTATAGGTATCGTTGCGGGCAACACCGTTTTTTCGATGACTCTGGTAGTGATACCAACCCACAAAGCGCACCGCGTCCTTGAAATTATCCCGGTCCACACCATGGCGGCCGGTGGCGTCCTGGTACCATTGCCAGGTGGAATCCAGCGCCTGGGGATAGCCGTAGGCGGAGGAAGGTCGCTTCCAGGGGATAAAACCCAGCAGCTTGGTCCGGGGAGGCTTGGCCCGGGCATTAAAGCCGGACTCCTTGTAGATGGTCGCCATCAGCACCGGCACCGGTACACCGTATTCCTTTTCCGTGTTCTTGGCGTACTTGTACCAGTTGTTGAACCAGCCTCCTCGCTGATCAAACACCGCACAGACATTGTCTGTCTGGGTAGGCGTGCCTGCGCAGCCGCCCAGAAGCAGTGTCGCCAGCAGCAAGGTAAGGCCGATTTTCATAAGGCTCCCGGATCAATACCGTGTTGTTCGAATACGGACAGTAGCGCGGCCTCATCGCAGACCTCAACCCCCAGGGATTCGGCCTTGGCCAGCTTGGAACCGGCAGCAGCACCGGCAACCACCATGGACGTATTCTTCGACACCGAGCCCGCCACTTTGGCGCCCAACTGCTGCAGCCCCTGTTTGGCCTGGTCGCGGGTGAATTGCTCCAGGGTGCCGGTGAGCACCCAGGTCTGCCCTTCCAGGGGACGGCTTTCCGCCTGGGCCGGAGCCCGCGCGGCCAGCTCGACCGCCATGGCTTCGGCTTCCTGCAAGCGAGCTTGCCAGCCGTTGTCCGCCAACGCCTTGCGCAATTGCGTCATCACCCCGGAACGCACGCCCTTCGGTTCTGCGCCGGCCCCTTCTGCGGCCCCGGCACTCAGCTCGGCCACGGTGCGATAGTGATTGCCCAGGGTTTCCAGGGACTTGTCACCGATACCGTCAAGGTTCATGCCCAACCGCTTGGCGGATTTCAGCAGATGCGCCAGGGTCAGGCTGTGCACAAAGGCCGCAGAGGGTTCGCCACTGGACTGGGGATTCACCCCGGCAGCCAGCAAACCGTCAATCACGGCTTCATTATCTGCCTCGGCAAAGAAGGCGCCGATCGCCTTGGCCACTTCCAGCCCCACATCCGGGACCGCCAGCAGCAACAGCAATGGCGCCCGACGGATACCATCCAGATCGCCGAAACAGTCCGCCAGATTCTTGGCGGTCTCTTCACCGATCTGCAGGATCCCCAGGGCAAACAGAAAACGCCCCAGACCCACGGTCTTGGAGTCTTCCAGCGCGGCGATCAGGTTATCCGCCGATTTCTCACCCATGCGTTCCAGGCCGGCCACCTGTTCTGCTTTGAGCCGGTACAGATCCGCCACGGTGGCAATCAGCTCCTGATCCACCAGCGCATCCACCAGCTTGTCGCCCAGGCCATCAATATCCATGGCCCGGCGCGAGGCAAAGTGCTTGATGGCCTCACGCTGCTGGGCGCCACAAATCAGCCCCCCGGTGCAGCGGGCCACCACCTGGTCATCGCCACGCAGAATCTCACTGCCGCACACCGGGCAGCTGGGAGGCAAGGTAATATCCCGGGCATCCGCCGGTCGCCGCTCCGGGATGGTCCGCACTACCTTGGGAATCACATCCCCGGCCCGGTACACCACCACGGTGTCGCCGATGCGGATATCCAGGCGCCGAATTTCATCAATATTGTGCAGGGTGGCATTGCTCACGGTAACGCCGCCCACTTGCACCGGCTCCAGCCGCGCCACGGGTGTCAGGGCCCCGGTGCGTCCCACCTGCCAGTCCACGCCATTCAGCACGGTGAGCTCTTCCTGGGCCGGAAACTTGTGGGCAATGGCCCAGCGCGGCGCCCGGCTGACGAAGCCCAGGTCCCGCTGCCAATCAAAGCGATTGACCTTGTAGACCACCCCGTCGATGTCGTAGTCCAGCGCATCACGCTTGTCGAGAATATTCCGGTAGAAGTCCAGCAAGGCCTCGACCCCGCCGCAAACCCGCACTTCCGGATTCACTCGCAAGCCCCAATCGCGCAGGGCATCAAGCATGGCGGCATGGGTTTCCGGCTCGGCAATCCCCTCCAGCTGGGCCATGGAGTAAGCGTAAAATTCCAGGGGACGTTCTGCGGTAATCCGTGAATCCAATTGGCGCAGGCTGCCGGCGGCGGCATTGCGCGGGTTGGCAAAGACTTTCTGGCCGGCGGCTTCCTGGCGAGCATTCAGGTCAGCAAAACCACCATGGGGCATCACCACTTCGCCACGCACTTCCAGCCGCGTCGGCACCTTGTCGCCGCGCAACGTCAGGGGCACCGAACGGATGGTACGGGCATTGGTGGTAATGTTCTCGCCGGTCTGGCCATCGCCACGGGTGGCCGCCCGCACCAACTCCCCGTCCAGGTACAACAGGGAAATGGCCAGCCCGTCCAGCTTGGGCTCGGCCACATAGTCCACGCTACCGGACACATCCAGGCGCTCACGCACCCGCTTGTCGAAAGCACGTAATTCGTCATCGTCGAAGGCATTGTCCAGGCTGAGCATGGGCACTTCATGCTGCACCTGATCAAACGCCTCCAGCGGCACATCCCCCACCCGCTGGGTGGGCGAATCCGGGGAAACCAGCGATGGATGCTCTTCTTCCAGCGCCTGCAATTCACGATAAATGCGGTCGTACTCCGCATCCGGCACCGCCGGATCATCCAGCACGTAATAGCGATAGGACCAGTCGTTGAGCTGGTCGCGCAGGGATTGGGCTTTCTGGAGGATGTCTTGGGAAGGCTGGCTCACGGGACGGAGTATTCCTGTGTCTTGTCTTTTATAGGAGGTTGCTTGAGACGAGAACCGGCGCTGTATCGGTGTTGCCGTCTTCCACCGCTTCGCGCCTCATACCCGCAGGGTACAGAGAGCGGCGCTCCTACGGTGCCATATCAACCGTAGGGTGCACTGAGCCTAAGCGAACTGCACCATGCAAAGGCCGGAAAGGTGCAGTTCGCCAGAGCTCAGTGCACCCTACGCTCCAGCCCGCAATGGGCAATGGAGTCTCGAGGTACGAGTAACAAGTCGCGAAAACCTGTTGTATTTCGCGTCTCGAAACTCGTCACTCGCTACTGTTCTTACGCGCTCGGCACCCGCTGACGGCGCTCGAATTCCTGCACCCGCTGACGCAGGTGTTCCATGGTCTGCGGCGTCAGTACGCTGTGCTGTTCGTCCTTCAGGTCGCCCTCCAACTCGCTGGCCAGGCGGCGGCAGATGGACAACATCTTGTCCAGCGCCCCCAGGGCATCCGTCGGCCCGGGCAGTTTCAGGAAGAAGGTCACACCGGCAAAGGTCTTCTCTTCCATGGTATCCAGGTCGAAGGTGCCCGGCTCCACCGCATTGGCCATGGAGAACTGCAACTCGTCACGGCCGTCCAGGCTCACATGGCGATGGAAGATGTTCATCTGCCCATAGCGCAAACCGGATTCCAGCAACAGTCGCAGCAGGTCGTTACCGGCAAACGGCGCACCACGCTGGGCAATCAGGTGAACCACGATCACTTCCAGCACCGGCTGGGGTTCGCGGTGACGTTCCGGTTTTCTCTCCGGCTTTCTTTCCGGTTTCTGTTCCACCACTTTCGTTTCCACCGGTCGCGACTCCACCGCCGGCTTGGCCGGTTCACGGGGAGGCTCCGGCTGTCGCTCCGGTTCGCGGTATTGCGGGGCCGGGGCCTGATCCGCCGGCGCCGGCTCAGGCTCCCGGTCGCCATCAAACAGACTTTGCTGCTCGGCGGTGGCGGGCGGATTCACCTCTTCGTCCGGCTCCATCATGGTGGGCGGTGCATCCTCTGACTGTCGGGATTCCATTTCCATGGCCCGGCGTACCACCCGGGCAGTGCCAATCAGCTCCGGGTTATAGTCGTCCTTCTCGGCGTCTTCTTCCTGGGCATCCCGATAACGCGGGTCAATACGCATACGCAATCTGCCCTGCCGTTCCCTGATCATGCGGCGAACGCCGTCGGCCAGGATCAACAGGATCAGAATAACCAGAATGCCAATCAGTGTTTCCAGATTCAGGCCCATTGCCTCATCTTCCTTGCTTGCGCTGAAGTGCCACCATTACGGACAGCACCGGATTGCCTTACATGGCCGCCATTTCGGCAGCTTCTTCCACATCGACCGACACCAGACGGGACACACCAGGCTCATGCATGGTGACCCCCATCAGGGTAGCAGCCATCTCCATCGCAATCTTGTTATGAGTAATGTAGATGAATTGTACTTTTGCGGACATTTCCGACACCAGGTTACAGAAACGCCCCACGTTCGCATCGTCCAGCGGCGCGTCCACCTCATCGAGCAGACAGAACGGCGCCGGGTTGAGCTGGAAGATACTGAATACCAGGGACAACGCAGTCAGTGCCTTCTCCCCCCCTGACAACAGGTGAATGGTGCTGTTCCGTTTGCCCGGGGGCCGCGCCATGATCGTCACACCGGTATCCAGCAGATCTTCGCCGGTGAGCTCCAGGTAGGCGTGACCGCCACCGAACACCTTGGGGAACAGTTCCTGCAGGCCGCGGTTGATGCGGTCGAAGTATTCCTTGAAGCGCGCCCGGGTTTCCCGGTCGATCTTGCGAATGGCGTTTTCCAGGGTGTTGAGCGCGTCTTCCAGATCCCCGTTCTGGCTGTCCAGGTAGTTCTTGCGCTCGGACTGCTGCTGGTATTCATCAATGGCCGCCAGGTTGATCTGTCCCAGCCGTGAAATCCGCTGGCCGATCATGTCCATTTCCCGGGCCCATTCCTGCTCGTTGGCGTCCTCGGGCAGGTTTTCCAGCACGGTGTCCAGGTCGAAGTTGTGCTCACCCAGCTGCTCGGCCACGGTCTGCCGGCGGGTGGTCAGGTCCTGCCACTGCATCCGCTTCTGGTCCATGGTGCTGCGGATTTCCTGGGCCTGGCGCTCGAACTGGCCGCGCTGACCTTCCAGATTGCGCATCTCGTGATCCACCGCTTCCAGTTCGCGGCGGGCCTCGGTGAGCTTGTGCTCCGCTTCCAGGCGTACTTCCAGCTTTTCTTCCAGCTGCATCTGCAGCTCGGTGCCCGGCTCGTCCCCCTCATTGGTCTGCTCTTCCAGCAGCGCCTTGCGTTCGGCCAGGGCCTGCACTTGGGATTCCAGACGGCTCAGATTCTGGCGCAGGGAGTCTGCCTGGGTACGGGCGCCCTGCACTTCCATGGCCAGATGGTGGGACTGGTCTCGGTCATGGCGCGCCTTCTGACGGGCCTCATCAAGACGCAGCCGCAGCTCGTCGCGGCGGGACAGCAGCGCTTCGCGCTGGCCGCTGTCGGCCTCCATAGCGTCCAGCGCTTCCGCCAGCACCGCCCGGGCCTCTTTCATCTGTTCCTGTTCCTGGGCGTGCTGCTCGTTGGTTTCTTCCAGTTCGCGGCCCAGACGCTCGCGGCGCATGGTGATCTGTTCCAGGCGCACCTGACGGGCGCTGACCTGGGCATTGATCTCGCCCAGCTCCCGGTTGATACGGCTGGCCTGACGCTGAACCTCTTCGCGCTCTTCCTCCAGCTCGCCGATCTGCTCCCGGGTGCTTTCCAGTTGTTCTTTCAGGTCGTCCACGGTGGCCTGCAGGGTCTCGATCTCACCCTCCAGTTGCTCCAGCTCCCGACGGCGCTCGAGAATGCCCGCTTCCTGATCTTCCTCTTTGGCCACTTTCAGCCAGTCCGGGCCGAGACAGATCCCGTCACGGGTGACCACGGATTCATGGGCGTCCAGCTGGCCACGCAGGGCCAGCGCCCCGTTCAGGTCATCGGCCACGTAAACGCCGGCCAGCAGGCCTTCAGGCACCTGGCCCTGGACGTGATCACGAAGCAGTTTGCCCTTGCTGCCTGAGCCTTTCACCGAGGCCGGGCTGAACAGGGCCAGGCGGCCATGGGAAAGGTCCCCCAGCCAGTCGCTGACCTGGTCGAACCCGCTGATGGCCACCGCCTGAATGCTGTCGCCCAGCACCGCTTCCAGGGCCTTTTCCCAGCCCTCATCCACCTGCACCTGGTCCGCCAGGCGCGGCTCTGCATCCAGTTCGTGGCGGTTGAGCCAGTCGCTCACAGCGCCATCGTCGCCCATGGCGGCCTTCTGCAGGGCCTCCAGCGAGGTGCGGCGCCCCTTCAGGGTCTGCAGCTTCTCGCGGGCTTCGTCCAGTTGCCGGCCCCGGTCGCCGTTCTCCCGGCGCATGCGGTTGATGTCTTCCTGCAGGGATTCGCTGCGCAGTTCGTTTTCTTCCGACTGGCCACGATACTGTTCCACCTGCTCTTCCAGCTGACGCATTTCCTGGGCCAGCGGGCCGGAATCCAGGGATTCCTGTTCTTTTCTGAGGCGCTCAATACGCTCTTTCAGACGATCCTGGGATTTCTCCAGGTGCTGAATCCGGGACTGCTCCACTTCCGCCTGGCGGCGGGATTCCCCGGACTTGCCGTTGAACTCCTCCCACTCCTGCTGCCAGTTCTGCATGGCTTCTTCCGCCAGGGCCAGGGCTTCGGCGGAGGCTTCCTGCTGCTCACTGATCAGCTCCAGCTCTGGCTCACGCTCGGCGAGGATGGCATCCAGCTCCGCCACTTTCTCGCTGTCCACGCGCAGATGCTCATCGGATTCCTGCCAGCTGGCCTTGATCTGGTCCAGCTCTTCATAGAGCTGCTGCTTGCGTTCGCGCTGGTGCTGAATGCTCTGCTCCAGACGGGCCACTTCCGCGCCCAGGGCGTAAAAGTGCTGCTGCACCTGATTGAAATGTTCCTGCACCTCGTGGTGCTTCTCGCGCAGGCGCTCCACCTCCGCATCCACGTGACGCTGCTCGGCCACCTTGGCTTCCATGGACACATCCAGCTCGCCGATCACGAAGTCGAGCTGCTTGACCTGACTATCCAGGCCTTTCCAGCGCAGGGCCTTGAGCTGGGCGCCCTTGAGGCGCTCCTCTTCCTTGTATTGCTTGTACTTTTCCGCGGCGCTGGCCTGGCGGCTGAGGCGCTCCAACTGACGCTCCAGCTCGTCACGGATATCGGTGAGACGCTCCAGGTTTTCCCGGGTGCGGCGGATGCGGTTCTCGGTCTCGCGGCGGCGGGCCTTGTACTTGGAGATCCCCGCCGCTTCCTCGATGTAAACCCGCAGCTCTTCCGGCTTGGCCTCGATCAGCCGGGAAATCATGCCCTGCTCGATGATGGCGTAGCTGCGCGGGCCCAGACCGGTGCCCAGGAAGATGTCGGCAATGTCCTTGCGGCGGCACTTGGTGCCATTGAGGAAATAGTTGGACTGGCCGTCCCGGGTCACCTGCCGCTTCACCGAGATCTCGTTGAACTTGCCGTATTCACCGGTCACCGTGGCGTCGGAGTTATCGAAGATCAGCTCGATGGAAGCCTGGGCCACGGGCTTGCGGGCATTGGAGCCGTTGAAGATCACGTCGGCCATGGATTCGCCACGCAGGTGTTTGGCGGAGGATTCCCCCATCACCCAGCGAACCGCATCAATGATATTGGACTTCCCACACCCGTTGGGCCCCACCACAGCGGTGAGATTTTCCGGGAAATTGGTGGTGGTAGGGTCCACAAAGGATTTGAACCCGGCCAGTTTTATGGATTTCAGTCGCATAGTGTCTGCTTAACTCGGGCCAACAGGCCAAAAATTGGGCGAAAACAAGGTTTTCGCCGCCCCCTGAAGCGATTACGGCGCACCGTGGGCATTAAAAGGGGTAAGTCTAGCGACAACCCGGGCTGAATTCATCAGCCGCAACGCCCCGTTTACAATAAGGCCAAGAATGCCGGGCCCCTGCGGGCGCCATAGTCACATGGCGATTGTGCCGTCGGCGGGCGGTTCGCCATGCAAGCATGGGCTCCTGCAAAGCCGGGGGCCAATTGAAAACAACTGAAAAAGCCTGGCCCGGTTCACACGCTCTGCCCGCCCCTTTCGCCAAAGCCACCGTCGGAGCCTGGAAACGGGGCCCGCCCGGCCCTCATAGCCCTTCGCCTTGCAAGCAAGGCTCCAACGGCTTTGCGACGAGGGCTTCCCCGCAGGGCTTTCCCTTTTTGCGTTCTGCTTGTAGCTTGTAGCTGCTTTCTCACAGCCAAGGATTTGCCGTGTCTCAAGTTGCCGATGCCATCAGCTACCTCAAACGCAGTGTCACCCTGGCGAAAAGCCGGGAATTGCGTCTGTATGTGGTCATTCCCCTGATCTTCAACATCGTTGTCTTTGGTGGCCTCTACTGGGCCAGCGGCAGCTGGATCGCCGGCTGGATCGCCTCGGCCACGGCAGACTGGGCGCTGACCGGCTCGTTGAGCTTCCTCAATGAAGCCCTGCATTTTCTCATCGACGCGGCCATTATTCTGGTCTGGATCCTGCTGCTGGCCCTGTTTGCCAGTGTCTTTTCCATCGGCGTACAGCTGATAGCGGCGCCCTTTATGGGCTTCCTGGCGGAGAAAGTGGATATCCAGACCACCGGCAAGCCCATGCCCGACGAATCCATCGCCGCCATGGTCCTGCGGACTTTCAAGCGGGAACTGCGCAAAACCTGGTACTGGCTGTGGCGGGCGCTGCTGATCCTGTTTGTGGTGATGGTGGTCTACTTCATCCCGGTGGTGAACGTGTTCGCCTCGGTGATCTGGTTCCTGTGGTCCGGCTGGCTGCTGGCCATGCAGTACATCGACTTCGGCGCCGATAACCGCCAGGTACCCTTCGAGGTCATGCTGGAGCGCCTGAAAACCAAACGCTGGCTGGTCCTCACCTTCGGCGCCGTGGTCATGGGCCTGACCATGCTGCCGCTGGTGAACCTGTTCATCATGCCGGTGGCAGTGATTGCGGGGACGTTGATCTGGGTGGAAGAGCTAGCGCCGCAGAGCTCCGAACCCTCCACGAAGCCGCTGTAGGAACGTAGCGGAGCGGAGTAACGCACGCAGGGCGGCCCCGAAGGGGTGAGCGAAGCGAATAACGCCTCTCGAGGCGCGAATCCGAGCCCTGGCGAGGAAACGGCGCGACGAAAAACCTGGTCTCTCTAGATAGACCTGTCACGGGGTGATATTCCTGATCACCCTGCGGGCGATTTCCTTGCTGCGCAAGGTTCGCGCCTCGAGAGGCGCTCCTACAGCGGCCTTGTAGAAACGTTAGCGCATGAATCCAAGCTCGCGAAGCTGGTGAATCCGGTCCCGTGTCGCCGCAGCGTCCTCGAACTCCAGGTTCTTGGCGTGCTCCATCATCTTGGTTTCCAGGGCCTTGATCTCGCGGGCCACTTCCGCCGGGGACATGGCCTCGTATTTCGAGGGTGACTCGGCCACCTTCTTGTCCTTGTCGCCCTTGTATTTGCGGTCGTAACGGCTGCCCCCGCTGTCGTCCATGATGTCGCGGACCTTCTTGTTGAGCTTCTGTGGCGTGATGCCGTGCTCCTTGTTGAAGGCCTCCTGCTTCTCGCGACGACGGTTGGTCTCGTCGATGGCCCGCTCCATGGAGCCGGTCATCTTGTCCGCATAGAGAATGGCACGGCCATCCACGTTCCGCGCCGCGCGGCCGATGGTCTGGATCAGGGAGCGGTCCGAACGCAGGAAGCCTTCCTTGTCCGCATCCAGAATGGCCACCAGGGCCACTTCCGGCATATCCAGCCCCTCACGCAACAGGTTGATGCCCACCAGCACGTCAAACTTGCCCAGCCGCAAGTCGCGGATGATCTCCACCCGCTCCACGGTGTCGATGTCCGAGTGCAGATAGCGCACCTTGATGCCGTGCTCGTTCAGGTACTCGGTCAGATCCTCGGCCATGCGCTTGGTGAGCGTGGTGACCAGGACCCGCTGCTCCTTGGCGATGGCTTCCTTGGCCTCGCCCAGCAGGTCATCCACCTGGGTAATGGCTGGACGGATTTCGATCTGCGGATCCACCAGACCGGTGGGACGCACCACCTGCTCCACCACCTGGCCGGCGTATTTTTCCTCGTAAGGGCCGGGCGTGGCGGAGACAAACACCATCTGGGGGGCCAGCCGCTCCCATTCCTCGAACTTGAGGGGCCGGTTATCCATGGCCGAGGGCAGCCGGAAGCCGAAGCTCACCAGGGTTTCCTTGCGCGAACGGTCGCCCTTGTACATGGCACCCAGCTGGGGAATGGTCACGTGGGACTCGTCGGCGATCAGCAGGGCATTCTCCGGCAGGTAATCAAACAGGGTCGGCGGCGCCTCGCCGGGGGCCCGGCCGGAAAACAGCCGGGAATAGTTTTCCACCCCGTTGCAGTAGCCCAACTCCTGCAGCATCTCGATGTCGAAACGGGTGCGCTGCTCCAGCCGCTGGGCTTCCACCAGCTTGTTCTGTTCCTTGAGCTCCGCCAGTCGTTCGGTGAGCTCCTCCTTGATCATCTCAATGGCCTTGAGCACGGTTTCCCGCGGGGTCACATAATGGCTCTTGGGGTAGACGGTAATCCGCCCTACCCGCTTGATCACCTCACCGGTGAGCGGGTCGAAAATGCTGATGGTTTCCACCTCGTCATCGAACAATTCGATGCGAACTGCTTCTTTTTCCTCTTCCGCCGGAAAAATATCGATCACATCCCCGCGCACCCGGTAAGTGGCGCGGCGGAAATCCATCTCGTTGCGGGTGTACTGCAGCTCCGCCAAGCGGCGCAACAGCTCGCGCTGGTCGATGCGATCACCGCGCACCAGGTGCAGCACCATGGCGTGATAGCTGGCCGGGTCACCCAGGCCGTAGATGGCAGACACAGTGGCCACGATAATGGTGTCCGGCCGCTCCAGAATGGCCTTGGTGGCAGACAACCGCATCTGCTCGATCTGCTCGTTCACCGACGCATCCTTCTCGATAAAGGTGTCGGAGCTCGGCACATAGGCTTCCGGCTGGTAGTAGTCGTAATAGGAAACGAAGTACTCCACCGCATTTTCCGGGAAGAACTCCTTGAACTCCCCGTACAGCTGGGCCGCCAGTGTCTTGTTGGGCGCCATGATGATGGTGGGCCGCCCGGTCTGCTGGATCACATTGGCCATGGTGAAGGTCTTGCCGGACCCGGTCACCCCGAGCAGGGTCTGGTGGCCCAGACCATCGTCGATCCCTTCGATCAACTGGGCGATAGCCTGGGGCTGGTCGCCGGCGGGCTGGTAATCGGAGTGGAGCTTGAACAGGCTGTCGGACATGAAGATATCCTGGTGGCCACCCTCCTGAGCCAGGAAGGCAGCAAAATCATGGTTTCAAAAACGGGACACAGTGTAGCAGAGCCGGCGTGAATGCGCGCCGGAACAACAACGCCAGAAACACCGGATTCCCCTGTAGGAACGGAGCGTAGCGGAGTAACGCACGTAGTTCTGTGCGGCCCGAAGGGTGAGCGTAGCGAATAATTCCTCTCGAGGGACGAACCGCGCGCAGCGCGAAACGCCCAAAGGGCGAAGGTTTTGGATGATGGCAGAGTGTCCGGCCGGTATTCACCTGGCCTGAAAGGCCCTGCGCAGATTCGTCCCCTGGAAGGGAACTCCTACAGCGGCTTGTAGAGAGCTTGTCCGGCTCTGTTTGAGCCCCTCCACACTCACCAGGCTCACAGGAAACACGGGACATTTCAGCCCTGACCCGCTAAAATGCCTCCCCCTTTCTGCGCCAAAAGCGCAGCCAATACGACTCTTTAGACGAATGAGGAGTGCATGTCCGATATCAGCCTTTCCGACCGCGTACAACGCATCAAGCCGTCTCCTACCCTGGCCATTACCGCCAAAGCCGGTGAACTTCGTGCTCAGGGAAAAGACATTATTGGGCTGGGTGCCGGTGAGCCGGATTTCGATACCCCGGATCATATCAAACACGCCGCCATTGAAGCGATCAACGCCGGCAAGACCAAATATACCCCGGTAGACGGCACTCCCGGCCTGAAAAAGGCCATCATCGACAAGTTCAAGCGTGACAACAGCCTGGACTACGAGCCCAACCAGATTCTGGTCTCCAGCGGCGGCAAGCAGTCCTTCTTCAACATGGCCCTGGCCCTGCTGAACGACGGCGACGAAGCCATCATTCCTGCCCCCTACTGGGTGAGCTACCCGGATATGGTGCTGGTTGCCGGCGGTGTCCCCAAGGTCATCGAAACCGACGTAAACAGCCGTTTCAAGATCACCCCGGAACAGCTGGAAGCGGCCATCACGCCGAAAACCCGCCTGTTCGTGATCAACAGCCCGTCCAACCCTTCCGGCATGGCGTACTCCATTGAAGAGCTCGCCGCTCTGGGTGACGTGCTGAAAAAGCACCCGGACATCATCGTCGCCACCGATGACATGTACGAGCACATCCTGTGGACCGGCAAACCCTTCGTGAACATCGTCAACGCGTGTCCGGAGCTGTACGACCGCACCGTGGTCATGAACGGCGTCTCCAAGGCCTATTCCATGACCGGCTGGCGGATCGGCTATGCCGGCGGCCCGCAGAAGCTGATCGCGGCCATGAAAAAGGTGCAGTCCCAGTCCACCTCCAACCCGGCCTCCATCAGCCAGGCAGCGGCAGAAGCCGCACTGGCCGGCGATCAGGGCTGTGTGGACGAGATGGTCAAAGCGTTCAAGGAGCGCCACGACTACCTGACCGCGGCACTGGATGCCCTGCCCGGCGTGAAATGCGCCCAGGGTGACGGCACCTTCTATGCCTTCCCGGACTTCTCCGAAGCTATCGCCAACCTGGATGGCGTGGAATCCGATACCGATCTGGCCGCCCTGCTGCTGGAAACCGCCGAAGTGGCGCTGGTCCCCGGTTCCGCTTTCGGCGCCCCGGGCTGCATGCGCCTGTCCTTCGCCGTCGGCATGGACACCCTGAAAGAAGCCATGCGCCGCATTGAGCAAGCATTGGCTAAATAAGCAACAAACGCGCTCCCGGGGTGTTGACGACCCCGGGAGGCGTCACTAATATACGCGCCTCAAGACATTCCGCCTTAGCTCAGTTGGTAGAGCAAATGACTGTTAATCATTGGGTCGCTGGTTCGAGCCCAGCAGGCGGAGCCAAATAGAAAGGGCCTACCCATCGGGTAGGCCCTTTTTCTTTGCCCCAATGATTGGTCGCCCTGCGGCCGACAGTTAATCATTGGCAAACCCTGCGGCTTTGCCTCGTTCGAGCCCAGCAGGCGGAGCCAAATAGAAAGGGTCTACCCATCGGGTAGGCCCTTTTTCTTTGCCCCAATGATCAGGTCGCCCTGCGGTCGACAGTTAATCATTGGCAAACCCTGCGGCTTTGCCTGGTTCGAGCTCAGCGGCTGAGCCAAACAAGAAAAGGGCCTACCCATCGGGTAAGCCCTTTTTCTTTACCCATTGATTGCCTGCCCCGCCCGGAGCACCCCACCATCGAGCCACTACCCCATCTTTCCCTTCTCAGAAAAGCTTGTGACCACAACAAAATTGTGGACACCACAGAGCATGATAGAATCTGTCAGCTTTACCCCGGAAAGGTCCGACATGGAGACATGGGCTTGTCATTCTCATCAAGAAATGAACTGAACATGCAGCAGGAACACATCAACATCAGCCCGTCCCGCCACAACCGCTGGTACGAGCAAATTCTGCTCAACCCTTTGTTCGGCCATTTCTGGGCTTTGACTGCCATCATCCTCGGCGCGCAATTTATCAGCTATCAGGCGTGGCCTCAGAATGAAAACCAGAGCATAACCCTGGGGTTATTGGGGCTGTGTTATGTGATCGCTGTATACCTCGGGAAAAATATTACCAAATTCGCAGGCGGCAAGGCCCTGACATACATCCTGGCAACCACCCTGATTTCCGTTGCCCTGGTCATTACACTCGTGCTTTTTATGCGCCTCAGTTATGCCCGCACATCATTGCTAGCCGGGGTATTGATACTGCTAGCGACGCAAACGCTGGCCTTGTTGATCAACAGACGATTCCGCAATCTAAAGCTGGCATGCATCCCGACAGAAGGCATTGAAGGAATCATGCCCAGTAGTTCCAGAAACCTGGAATGCAGAATGTTAAGCACCCCAGATCTGGGCGGAACACGCTACGACGGCATCATTGTCGATATGGACGCCAAGCTTGACGACCAATGGATCCGCTTTATCAGTCATTGCAACATTGCAGGGCTACCTGTCTTCAACGCCCGTAAGGTAACTGAGTCTATTCATGGCAAGGTCAATCTGGCCACGTTGCAAAGCACTGACCTTGCAAACCTGCAACCGCAACCGGTTTACCTGGCGACAAAGCGCGCTCTTGATATCTTGATGACACTCGCGGCAGCGCCAGTGTTGATCGTGATTTGTCTGATAGTTGCCATTTTGATCAAGCTTGATTCTCCAGGCCCGGTCATCTTTGTCCAGCACCGAATCGGCAAGGGGAACCGGGTCTTCCGTATGTACAAATTCCGCTCTATGCGGCCCCAGGTAACGGGTGAAGCAACCCCGCAATTTGCGGATAAAGACGCCCATCGCATTACCCGTCTTGGCGCCTTTATACGAAAATTCAGGATTGATGAACTACCCCAGTTCTTCAACATCTTGAAAGGTGATATGAGCCTGATTGGCCCCCGCCCTGAACAACCCGAATTCGTGGATCAGTTCGAAAATCAGGTCCCCTATTACAGCTATCGTCACATTATTCGCCCCGGAATCACTGGCTGGGCACAAGTCAATCATGGCTACGCGACCAATACAGAAAGCACCAGAGAAAAAGTGGAGCATGATTTTTACTACATCAAACACATCTCACCTGCGCTGGATTTCCTGATTATCATGCGAACCCTGAAGACAATGGCGACAGGTTTTGGCGCATTATGAAAAGCGCAACCTCTTCACCTTCAACGTCCGTCACTGTCTATATCCCCACTTACAACCGCCCAGCAATGCTCAAGCGAGCCGTATTATCCGTGCTTGCTCAAACCCATAAAAATATTGAAATCCTTGTTGTTGATGACCGATCAAGCATCGAAAACCGGGAGAAAATGGAACAGCTCGCGGAGGAACTGGGGTTTGCTGTTATCAGTAACGAAAACAGTAAGGGGGCATGCGGAGCGAGGAACACCGCGATCAAATATGCCAAGGGTGATTATATTACCGGGCTTGACGACGACGATGAATTTCAACCGGAAAGAATTGCTGAACTTATTGAACGCTTTCAGCCTGATCAATACTCATGCATTGCCACCACGTCATCGGTGATTACCCCTACTGGCAAGATCATCAGAAATGCAGACTCCGGAGAAATCAGTCTCGACGCGTTACTGCATTACAACAAGATTGGCAATCAGGTTTTTACCCTCACCGAGCGATTGCGGGGAATCAACGGGTTCGACGAATCAATGCCCGCCTTTCAGGACTATGACACCTGGGTAAGACTGGTGCATAAATATGGTCCGGCCCTGAAAATCAAATCCCCAAGCTACGTGACTCATACGGAGCACGAGCAAAGAATATCCAGCTCGAATAGCAAAAGAATTCAGGCAGCAGAGCGTTTTCTTGGCAAGCACAAGCACCTGATGTCCAAACAGCATCTCAAGTCATTTCACCTGATAATGATGAAACTTAGTGGAGGGAAGCCTTCAGCCATTTCTCTATTAAGAGTAGTTTCTCGTCAGAACTGGAAATCTGCACTGACTTTTTATATGGACAGCTATTTCCAGAGACCGGCAAATTTCCTGAGAGCCATCTTAAGCAGAGTGAGTGGCAGACAATGAATTCAACAATCACTCTCGCTGTTAGCACTATCGGCGACAAGGCAGAAGGCGCTATCGAGCTCCTAGAGCCATTTGCTGACGAAGAAGGACTGGAACTTATTGTACTTGCTCAAAAGTCACCTAACCGCCTGATCTCGCAAATAGATAATATCAAGTCGGAAAAAAACATCAGACTGATTCCTCTTGACTCCGTCGGCTTGAGCAAAAGCCGCAATGCGGCAATAAGAGCAGCAACCGGTGATTATATCTGGATTCTTGACGATGATGTTTCCATTGAAAAACATCATATCCAAGTGATCCAGAGTGCATTACGGGATAAGCCGTACCATATTCATATTGGTCAGATCGAATGTTCTGACTGTCAAGGTCTCTACAAAGACTACTCGCGGTCCCGGAAAGGCAGGCTTGGCATACTTCGAATCAGCTCCATTGAGATACTCGCTCCCACTAGGAAAATCCGCGAGTCCGAAGTGGTGTTCAATGAAAGTATTGGGTTAGGCACTGCGCTACCCTCTGGAGAAGAGAACGTATTCCTGCTGGATTGCCTTAATGCCGGAATCCCTTTCAATTTCATTGATAAACCCATTATCCGCCACCCCTGCAACATCGAAGAACGGCAACCCAAGCATGCATGGAAAAACCCTGCTCAGCTTCAATCAAAAGGCCACATTGCAAGGTATGTAGGGGGATTCAGCGGTCTCGCCTTGCTAGCACTCTGGGGCTCGAGAGCCTTGATTTACACCAGATCAATCAAGGCCATATTCTCAATATTGAAAGGCTATGCATCATCACCCACAAGAGCGCCACAGGATTGCCCGTGAAGACTCCGCCTACCGTAAGCATCATAACCCCTTGCTTCAACGCAGAAGCGACACTGGAAAAAACAGTAGCTTCAGTTCTGGCTCAAAGCTACTCGGATTGGGAGCTCATACTCATTGACGACCATTCAACCGACGCCACCTATACACATGTAAAGCGTTATGCCGAAAAAGATCCTCGCATCAAGGCCGTCCGCATGGAAACCAATGGTGGAGCAGCTAAAGCAAGAAACCGTGGCATCGAAATGGCTCAAGGGCGATACATCGCCTTCATAGATGCGGATGATCTATGGCACACAGATAAGTTGAAAACCCAAATTTCGTTAATGGAATCCAACAACTGGGCATTGAGTTTCACGAGTTACAAGCGAATTGATGGCGGCGGGAAGTCACTAAACAATGTAGGCGTGCCCCTCAAGGCAAATTATAAAAAGTTGCTAAAAACGAACTACATTGGCTGCTCAACAGCAATTTATGACAGTAAGGTAGTAGGGAAAGTGCTAATGCCTGACATCAGGAAAAGGCAAGATTTTGCACTTTGGCTAAAACTTTTAAAAAAATGCGAATTCGCTCACGGAATAAAGGAACCTCTCACCACATATCGAGTCCATAGAAGTTCGCTTTCTTCCAACAAAGCAAACAGTGCCCGCTACAACTGGCATATATACCGAAATATTGAAAAGTTAGGCCTCCTGAGAAGCATCTATTACTTTTCTCATTATGCCGCTAGAGGTTTTCTGAGAAGTAAAATGCCAAATATTGCATTGCTGCTAGGTTTTCTTCATCGAAGCTCATCTCAGGAGTAACCCCTCTCCTCTAACTGAAGTGGAGCCAAATGCAATCTAACCAGCCCACCATCTCTGTCATCGTTCCTGCGTACAACGTTGAAAACTACATAGCCGAATCTCTTGAATCTCTGGTGAACCAGACTGTTTACCCTGATGAAGTGATCATTATTGACGATGGCAGCACTGATTCAACACTAAAAATTATTGAGTCATTCGATTTTCCATTTAAATCCACAGTCATTTCCACGGACAATCGAGGCCAAGGCCGGGCGCGCAACCTTGGGATGGAAAAATCCGAATCTGACTATCTGTATTTTTTTGATTCCGATGACATCCTGGACTCAAGGTTTATTGAATTTGCCAAGGAAAAATCCTCACTCTCGCCCTCGCCGGACCTGCTTCTTTTTTCAGGAGAAGTATTTCACGACGATGAAGGTTTTACGGGAAAACGAGTTTCAAGCTATAAAAGAGGATTTTCCGGTGACCGCCTCAGTGTCAACAAGACGCTTTCGGGGTTTCTTAATGAGGGAAGATGGGATGTAGCGGCATGTTTGTATATGGTAAAGCGGGAGCTAATAACGAATAACGCCCTTTCTTTTCATTCCTGGCACCATGAAGACACCCAGATTTTCTATCAACTCCTTGCAGTAGCAAGTCGGGTCACCGTAAGCAATAAAGTATTTTTCTATCGAAGAATCAGAAGAAATTCCATCATGACGATGGGTTTTAATAAAAATCACGCAATCGGATCCAGATTGCTCATTGAATCTCTGATCGAAATCGCACATGCACGCAGTAGCACCTACTGGAAAGAGTTCATCACACGATCCATGAAGCTTTCCATTGAGCCTTATATCAGATCTTGCCGATATTCTGGAACAAAAATTGACCTCAGCATTATTATGAAAATGCTGTCCCAAGCCAAAAGTCCTAAACTCTATATATGGGCAACTCTTATTTTGATTAACAAAGATGCCATCAACATCATCAGAAAATTAAAAGGTTAATATCCCGAATCACATTCTTCCGAAAACCCAGGATTTGACATCGAGATATTTATAAAGCAGCAGGAAGAGCAAAATATTCCAAACCAGAAGCCCCACAGAAACGCCAATTGCCGCACCAACAGAACCATAAACCGGTATCAGAGCGATGCAAAGAAGGATGTTGATCAATAAAGAGGCAGCTTGCCCGATAAGCGTTATTTTTTCGTGGCCAGTCATAGAGAGGAAAAGACCTACCTGGCCAAAGAAAACATTAAAAAGCTGACCGATTGTCAGTATTACCAGTGGCGCATAGGAAATGGCGCCATATTCCTGACCAAAAACCAGGTTGACCAGCTCTTCTCCATAGAAAATAAACACCAGCGCACAAGGAAATGACAACAGCAAAGCACCTTGTGAAGATTTTGTTGCCAACCGTTGCAACGCGGCTTTATCCGAATTACTCCAGGCCGCAACCACATAGGGCGCCATGACCAGGCCAATAAGGACCAATGGCAAATTGACCAGTTGCGCGCCTTTATCAGCCACCCTCATTGCCGCCACAGACTCGTTCTCACCCATCACACCAAGCAAGACAATACCCACATTGGCGTTAAGTACTGAAACAATGTTAATGATTGAAAATGGTAAAAGAGCTGAGAGCCACTGCTTTCTTTTGAAAAACGGTTGAGTTCTTTCAATAGACGAAGGCTGTTTCTTCTTCAGGATTACCGTTGAGAAAAGAAATAAAATAAATAGTGCGAAAGCCTGAGAAAGCAACACATTTTCTTTATCAAGCGCGCCCAAATACAGCAACACGACCACGCCTAACAATACGATCAACGGCTGCAGAATCTGACTCGGCAGGATGGCCCAGAACGGTTCCTTCAACCCTCTGAACACCCCGTCCCTCACGGCATTCAGTCCAACCAGCGGTACAAGAAGAATCACATAGGGTAGCAAACCCCATTTTTCTTCAGATGGAATCCATCCCGCCATGGCGAGACATAAGTAAACAACAACCAGTACCGTTGAAACGAGAACTACCCACTGATACGCAGATAACATGACTCCTTTGTACAACGGCCAATTTTCAACGTGCTTATTGGCTGCCACCTCGCGGGTAAGCAGCGCAGTCACCCCGCCGGAAACCGGTAAGGCCAACAGAGGCACCAAAGCCATTGCAAAGGAGTATTGCCCAAAGTCATTGGCCCCTAAAAGCCGGGCCAGAATCACGCTAATGGCAAGGGCTAGCGGAATCGAAAGCGCCTTAACAAGCCCGACCTCTAACAATTTTTTGATAAAAGGGCGTTTAAGAATTTTTTGTACGTTCAAGAGCGCCTCTTCCGGTATTCAGATGTTAGGCACAACTACGCCATCATGGCATTTGAGGTGTCCGACAGTATCAGGCATACCCATCTGGGTTCTGATGCTGCCAGCGCCAATGATCCGCACACATCGCCTCAATACCGCGCTTGGCTTTCCACCCCAACACTTTCTCGGCAAAGGCGGGATCGGCATAGCAACTCGCCACATCCCCCGGTCGACGCTCAACAATGCTATAGGCAACTTCTCGCCCGGAAGCGGCGGAAAAGGCATTTACCATCTCCAGCACGCTGTAACCGCGCCCGGTACCAAGATTGGTTGTTACCAGGCCTCCCTTTGCTTCAAGCGCCTCCATCGCAGCCAGATGCCCCTCGGCCAGGTCCATCACGTGAATATAATCCCTGACTCCGGTGCCATCCTTGGTAGGGTAGTCTCCACCAAACACATTCAGCTTTTCCCGTTTCCCTACCGCCACCTGCGCAATGAACGGCATAAGGTTATTCGGAATGCCATTGGGGTCTTCCCCGATTTCACCGCTTTCGTGAGCCCCGGCAGGATTGAAATAGCGAAGCAGTGCAAGCCGCCAGGAGTCATCACTCCGATACAGATCGCGGAGCATATCTTCGATATGCAGTTTGGTCGCACCGTAGGGATTGGTGGCACTGAGAGGGAAATCCTCACGGATAGGCACACTGGACGGATCGCCGTAAACAGTCGCCGAGGAACTGAATACCAGGGTCTGCACACCTGCATTGTCCATGGCTTCCAGTAGCCGAAGGGTACCGGTGACATTGCAGTCGTAATACCGCAGGGGCTGTGCGACAGACTCCCCCACCGCCTTGAGACCCGCAAAATGAATCACTGACGCAATATCATTCTCGCTGAACAGCTGCTTCAAACAATCACTATCGCGGATATCGCCTTCAATAAATGTCAGCGACTTGCCTGTCAGCCGCTCCACCCTGTTAAGGCTTTCCCGGCTGCTGTTACTCAGATTGTCCAGCACAACCACTGAATAACCGGCTTCCAGCAAAAGCAAAACCGTATGTGAACCGATATAGCCGGCACCGCCGGTGACCAGTACAGATGACATAATTCCTCCTGGAAGCTATCGCCAAGCGAAAATCACTTCCGCTTACTTGGCCTTCTTCAAAACGGCTGCCGCGCGCAACGCAACACATTCAAGGGTAACCAAACCGCAGAGAGCCCCAAATGGGGCCCTCTGCTTGAGAAAATGCATGCACATTGCTATGCAGATGCCATGGCCTCTTCCACATTCTTCTCGAACAGGCCACGAATTCGCGCCAGGGCGTCTTCATTCTCGGCCTCGTAGCGCAACACCAGCTTGGGCGACGTGTTGGACGCCCGGCACAGGCCCCAGCCATCCGCATAGTCCATACGAATGCCATCAATGACGCGGCGCTCGCCCTCACCGAAGTCCGCATTGTTCTGCAGATATTCCACGATACGGAATTTGTTCTCGTCCGTCACATTGATATTGATTTCCGGGGTGGTGCAAAGCACCGGGTAGCGGCCGAATAGTGCCTCCGCACCCCCATCCGTCCGGCTGATGATACCCAGAATCCTGGCAGCGGCCACCAGCGCATCATCGAAGCCGAACCAGTCTTCTCCCAGGAAAATATGACCGCTCATTTCGCCAGCCAGCAAGGCCCCGGTCTCTTTCATACGTGCCTTGATCAATGAATGACCGGTTTGCCACATCTCCGGCTCGCCACCGGCTTCACGAATCACGTCAAACAACGTCCCTGTGCACTTCACATCGAAAATCACCTTGGCACCCGGATGACGGCTCACCAAGTCTTCAGCAAGGGCCATCAACAGGATGTCCGGGTAAACCACCTCCCCGGCGGGTGTCACCACCCCTACCCTGTCACCATCACCGTCGAAAGCCAGGCCAAGATCTGCCTCCTCTTCCTTCACTTTAGCAATCAGGTCCTGAAGGTTTTTCAGGTCCCCCGGATCCGGGTGATGATTGGGGAAGGTACCATCCACCTCGGTAAACAGCGGTACTACCTGGCAACCCAGTGCAGCCAGCGCCTGCGGAGCCTGAACTCCGGCGATACCGTTTCCGCAATCCACCACGACTTTCAGCGGCCTGGCCAGTGTATGCCGGCTCAGGAAAGTTTTCTCGTACAGGGCAAGAATCTCCTGCTCCCGGTAGCCACCCTCACCCTCAGCAAAGTGCCCCGCCTCAATGCGCTCACGCAGAGCCTGAATCGCATCCCCGGACAGCGTGGTGCCATTGATCACGATCTTGAAGCCGTTGTAGTTGCCCGGGTTATGGCTCCCGGTCAGCATCACCCCGGAGTTCAATCCCCCGATATGATAAGTGGCGAAGTACAGCGCAGGCGTCGGCACCATCCCCACGTTCACCACATGGCACCCGGTAGAACGGATACCATCGCTCAGCGCCTGCAGCAATGCCGGTCCCGACAGGCGGCCATCCCGGGCCAGGGCAATACTGTCCTGGCCTTGAGCCAATACCTCGGAACCGATGCTGCGCCCTACCAGGTAAGCCGTATCGTCAGTGAGAGTTTCGTTATAGATACCGCGAATGTCATAGGCCCGAAAAATCGAGGCGGGTACAGAGTGACTCATATCCTTTCCATTCTTTCCGTGAGTGAATTGCACAACTTGTCTTCAGACGATTCGAATTGATTTTGGACCTTGCCGGTCCTCAGTAACGTTCCCCAGTTGGCGCTTGGCCCGCAAAGCGAAAGGGCGCGGCTGCCATTCCTCTGGCCTTCGCCTTGCGAGCAAGGCTCCAACGGCGGGTTCTGAAGCTCCATTCCCCGTTGGAGCTTTGCTTGCAAAGCTCCAACGGTCAGCAGCAGTTTGACTCCCTATTATTCACCGGCAGATGACAAACTGATCTCTCTGCGATAGCGCCAGCCACAGTTGCCATCTCTTTCCCAGCGGTCGAGATTGGCCAGGTACCAGGCCAGCGTTTTCTGCAATCCCCCCTGGAAGCCCTCCACCGGCTGCCAGTCCAACGCATCCCGCGCCCGGCGGGCATCCATGGCATAGCGGAAATCATGACCGGGCCGATCCGCCACGCGCTGAACCAAGGATAAATACCCCGGCCCACCGGCCTGACGCGCGACCGCTGTTTGTGGGGCCAGCACTTCCAATTGCTCGCACACGGCCTCGACCACCTGCAGGTTACGCCGTTCGACACCACCGGCCAGATTATAACTCTGACCTGGCTCGCCCTGTTCCAGAATCCGCAAAAGTCCCTCCGCATGGTCATCCACGAAGAGCCAGTCCCGCACCTGCTGGCCATCTCCGTAAACCGGCAGTGGCAGCCCGTGCAGCGCATTCAAGGTCATTAGCGGAATCAGCTTTTCCGGGAACTGGTAAGGGCCGTAATTATTCGCGCTATGGGAAACCAGGATGGGCAGGCCATAAGTGCGATACCAGGCACGAACCAGGTGATCGGCTCCGGCCTTGGTCGCCGCGTAGGGAGAGTTCGGGCTATAGGGCGCATCCTCAACCGTGGCGGCTTGTCCTTCGGCAATCTCCCCAAAGACTTCATCGGTGGAAACCTGCAAGAACCGAAACCGGGATCGCCGGGCTGGTTCCAGCCCGGCCCAATAGGCTCGGGCAACCTCAAGGAGAGTAAAAGTCCCCACCAGATTGGTCTGTACAAACCCGGCCGGGCCTCCGATGGACCGGTCCACATGGCTCTCTGCCGCTGCATGTATCACCGCATCCGGGCGATGGGTTTCGAACACGGCTTCCAGGGCAGGTCGGTCACAGATATTCACTGGCTCGAACGCATAGCTCGCCAACTCCGACACCGAGTCCAGTGCCGACGGGCACGCCGCATAGGTCAGGGCATCCACATTGACGACCTGAAAGGTTTCAGACGCCAATAACCTGCGCACCAGGGCAGACCCGATAAATCCCGCCCCGCCCGTAACCAGTACCTTCATATCAAAGTTCGCTTTCTGCCTTATTCAATCCATGCTCGCATGGCGACGTCACTCCTACCATCGGGGCTTCGCTTTGCAAGCAAAGCGCCAACGGATAATCCGGGCTGAGTTCCCCCGTTGGCGCCTTGCTCGCATACCGGCGGCGTCGTTTGCCTCAGTGAGAGCTAGTCTCGCCATGGAAGCCGCCAGGGCACGGTCAGCGCTGCCGGTGAAAACGCAGGGTATGGGCACCCGCGTAAAACTGACACCGGCCATGGCGCAGCACATAAGGAAAAGGCCCATACGGGCCTGATAGTGGACAATCCAAGATGCCTTAGCGGTCAACTCACCACACCGGTCACCGCGCCCGTCCGGCCCCTCGGAGGGGAATAGCCTTTCGCTTTGCGAGCAAAGCGCCAGCGATCAGGAATCCTTGAACGAACCGATATGCCGTGCCAGAGCCATGGATGACGCATCCAGGCCGGATGCCGCTTCCGGCTCGGCCAGAACCTCCAGCATATCCGTGGCAATCAACTTGCCCATTTCCACGCCCCACTGATCGAACGGGTTAATCCCCCAGATCACCGCCTGCACAAACACCTTGTGCTCATACATGGCCAGCAGTGCGCCAAGAGTGCGCGGCGACAACTCGTCCAGCACCAGAGTCGTGCTGGGCTGATTGCCCCGATAACGCTTGTAAGAGGGTAACGCCAATTTCGGATCCAGCGCGCGCTCACCCAGGGCAAGCAACCGCGATTGGGCCAAACAATTGGCATTGGACAACCGGTGCTGGGCCTCAAGCTCAGCCGCAGAATCAAAATGCATGGCTTCCGTATAACGGCGCGCCGTCATCAGGAACTCACAGGCCACCGGCTTGGTGCCCTGGTGCAAAAGCTGGAAAAACGCATGCTGGGCATTCGGCCCCACCTCACCCCAGATAACCGGACAAGTGTGGTAATCCAGCGGCTTGCCAGCCCGGCATACGGACTTGCCATTGGATTCCATTTCCAGCTGTTCAAGATACGCAGGCAGATGCTTCAGGCGGCCATCATAGGGCAGCACCGCCCGCGCCGTGATGTTCAGAAAATTGATATTCCACACATCCATCAGCCCCAGCATCACCGGGATATTTTCTTCCCAGGGGCGGTTGCGGAAGTGCTCATCCATGGCATGGGCGCCGGCCAACATCTCCCGGAATGCCGCCATACCTACAGTCAGAGCGATAGGCATGCCGATGGCAGACCACAGGGAATAGCGGCCACCTACCCATTCCCAGAAAAGCAGCTGGTTCTTCTCCAGAATCCCCCAGTCGGTCATACGCTGGGCACTGGCAGAAATACCAATAAAGTGGCAGCGCATCATCGCTTCACTTTCACCGCCCAACCCCCGGGCCAGCCAGCAACGGGCCGTATTGGCGTTGTGAAGGGTATCCACTGTTGTGAACGACTTGGAGGAAACCAGAATCAGAGTAGTACGAGGATTCAGATCGCGAAGAATCTGGGAGATCTGACTGCCGTCCATGGACGATGCGAAATGCAGCCTCGGGCGATTCTGGCCTTCCGGCGGCAAATAGGATTCCAGAGAAAACGCCGCCATCAAGGGGCCAAGTTCTGAGCCACCCACACCCACATTCACCACATCGGTAATGGTGTCGCCCATACAGCCACGCCAGTGGCCGGACATGATCCGATCGACCATAGAGCCCATGGCATCAAGCTGCTGGTGAACCTCGTCCTGCCCCGGCCCCTGCGGACCTCGCAAACGCCAATGCATGGCCGGGCGTTTTTCCGTGCAGTTCACATCCTGGCCGCCAAACAGGCAGTTTACCCAGTGCGTAAGCTGGCGCTCATCAGCCAGTTTTAGCAACAGATCCCGAGTGTCGGCAGACACCCGCTGTTTGCTGTAATCGGCAAGTAACCCGCAATCACGCAGGCTGAAACGCTCGAAACGTTTTTCATCCGCCTCAAACCAGTCTGCCAGGTGTTTCTGCTTTTCTTCAGCAGCACGAAGATCAAGCTGACCCCAAACACTGCTAATGGTCAGAACGTCCTGTTCCGGCACCATGGTTATCTCCCTATACCTTCGTACACAAGCCCCTGCCCTCTGACAAAAACCGGATCATAAATATTCCGGCCATCCAGAATCAACGGCTCACGCATCGTCAATTTCAAACGCGCCCAGTCCGGGCTCCAGTAACGCTTCCACTCAGTGACCAACATCAAGGCATCCGCGTTTTCCGTAGCCACATAAGGGTCATGGTTCACTTCAACCTTGCCCTTGCCTTCCGCCCAACGGGCCAGCTCCGGGATACCTTGCGGATCATGGACAGCGACTTGCACATCCTGTGCCCAAAGCGCCTGAATCACTTTCAAAGCCGGACTATTATCCACCCGATGGGTGCCTGGTTTAAAGGAAACTCCCCAAATTGCCACCTTTTTACCGGCCACATTACCACTAAAGTACCGCCAGAACTTCCTGAATAGCACTTCCTTCTGACGCTCATTGATACGAAGCACCTGATCCAACAAGCCCGGTTCCGGGTCCTTCTCGCGTAACGCCTCTGCCAGAGTCAGCACATTGCGGCTCAATCCCGGCCCGCCAAACCCGCAACCCGGGTATAAATAGGCATCACCAATGCGCGGGTCGGCCCCCAGCGCCTGGCGGACCACATTAATATCCACACCCAATGATTCAGATAAATGGGCCATGTCATTCATATAGCTGATCCGGGTCGCCAGGATCCCGCTGATGGCCAGCTTGGCAAATTCCGCTTCGCGCAGCGTCATTACCCGAATCACATCACGGCGCCGGTTAAAGGGGCGAAACAGCTCGTGCACCAGCACCTCGGCCGCCTTGCTCTCGCAGCCAAGCAAAATATTATCCGGCCGGGTAAAGTTGTCGTAGGCGTTACCTTCCTGCAGGGTATCCGGCATGGCCACCAGCTCAGTCGGGCTACCGGCATCCTGCAGCACCTTGCGCAATGCTTCCGACACACCCACCGGCCCCATGGACTGATTCACCAGCAGTTCACAGCCCGGCTTATGCCCATGCAACGCCACAATCCGCTTGGCCTGCGCCTCATTACCCGGGTGTAGCGCCAGGAAAACCACCTGCGCATCCGCCACTTCCCCGGCATCTTCAAGCAGCCGGTATTTCAGCCGGCCGGAACGGCGCTGATCATCCAGCAGAAAGCGCAGCCCCTGCTCCTTGTATAATGCCGCCCCCTGCTCAAGCGCCGTCCAGGCACCCTGCGTCGTCACATACCAGTTCACCTGGTGCCCGGTCTGCGCCATCGCCGTCGCCGTTACCTGAGCACACAGGGTGTCTCCATACACATTCAAAAGCATCTGCAAACCTGCATTATCGTTATCAAGCCAAGGAGCCTCTTAAAAACCTTCAACACTCTGATTATCCTGTGGGAAGCGATGCTGGCATCGCGAATAACGGCGTTCCCGCCGGCACTTTCGCAATGCAATCACCGCGTCCCATAGCAGATAAGACGGTTTGGAAAGACTCCAAAGCCTGGTATTTCCCGTACACCGCGGAGCGCATTCGCCTTGCAAGCAAAGCTCCAACAACTTTACGCACTATTGAAGCGTTGCTCCCACTTTACCTGCCGTATTCGCCTTGCTTGCAAGGCGAATACGCCTGGAAGACGAGCAAACGCCCCTTCATCCCAAGAGCAAAGCGAAATCGGATACTACCCCGCCGCCGCCTTCATCATCGCCCGAGCCGCTTCACCCAACTCCGGGTGCTTGGCCGCATAATGAAAAATGGCCTGCAAATAACCAGCCTTACTACCACAATCAAAGGTCTTGCCCTGCATGGAATAGGCTTCCACGGGCTGGCGCTCCATCAGAGTCGCAATGGCATCGGTCAACTGGATCTCATTACCGGCGCCAGGCGGCGTCTCCGCCAGAATCGCCATAATCTCGGCGGGCAAGATATACCGCCCCACCACAGACAACCGCGATGGCGCTTCATTCACCGGCGGCTTTTCTACCACACCCGTCATCGGCGCTGACTCGCCCTTTGCAGGTGCGCCACCTTCCAGGGCAACAATCCCGTACTGGTCTACCCGCTCGGCAGGCACTTCCTCTACCATGATTTGCGCAGTGCCTTTCTCATCAAAGCGGCGGACCATAGCGGCAAGATCTTCCTCGCAGTCGTCGCAATCCACCAGCACATCCGGTAACAGCACCGCAAAAGGTTCGTTACCCACAACAGGACGAGCACAAGCAACCGCATGCCCCAGGCCCAGGGCCTTGTGCTGACGCACGGCAATCACACTCACATCCGCCGGCAGAATATCCCGTACTTCCGCCAGTAGCTTGTCCTTTCCCTTGGCTTCAAGCTGCTGCTCGAGCTCATACTGGGTATCAAAATAGTCCTCGATGGCACTCTTGGCAGAATGGGTCACCAGGATAATCTCCTTGATACCCGCCCGCACCGCTTCTTTCACCACATATTCCAGGGCTGGCCGATCCACCACCGGCAACAACTCCTTGGGAATCGCCTTGGAGGCCGGCAGCATCCGTGAACCAAAACCGGCAACCGGCAGGACTGCTTTCTTAACCATAATGACCACGCTCTAAATATCGATAAATGTAAACAACACACACACCAGTCATCACACCGGCAAAATCCAGCCCTAGGTCCACCCAGGTTGATGATCGACCGGGCACCCAGAGCTGAACAGGGGAAGCCCCAACAATTTCAATTAACACCCCCAGGCCAACGGTGGCACAAGCCGCCAACCAGACTCTACGACTAGCCAAGCCCAGAAAAAAAACACAGGCAGCACTGAGTAAGTAATGCGCCGCAGACTCAACATCGCCCAGAGCAAGAAAGACCTTTACGTCATCCCTGGCAGAGCCGGGTAAAACGCCGCCGACAACAAAAAGAACTAAAGCCAATCCACAAAACAAGGTAGCCTGGCGACGATTAATCCACATTAATCACTACCGAAAAGATCCCTTGTATAAACCTTCTCAGAGAACGCTTCCAGCTCTGACAATCGGCGATTGGAAACAATCAGGTCAGACATTTCAGCGAATTGGTCAAAATCACGGATCACGTCAGAATTAAAAAATGTATCGTTGGCCAACTCGGGTTCATACACCACTACTTTAATACCCTTGGCTTTAATACGCTTCATAACCCCCTGAATAGAAGATGCCCGAAAATTATCAGAACCAGCCTTCATAATGAGCCGATAGATACCCACGACTTCGGGCTTACGCCTGACTATATCGTCAGCGACAAAGTCTTTACGGGTACGATTAGCGTCGACGATGGCCTGAATCATATTACTCGGCACATCGCGATAGTTTGCCAGGAGTTGCTTTGTATCTTTTGGCAGACAATAGCCCCCATAGCCAAACGAAGGATTATTATAGTGGTCGCCAATTCTGGGATCCAGACAAACACCCTCGATAATTTGACGCGCATCAAGCCCAAACGTCGCAGCATAAGTATCAAGTTCATTAAAATACGCCACCCGCATTGCCAGGTATGTATTTGCAAACAACTTGATGGCCTCAGCCTCAGTAGAGTTGGTCAATGTTACTGGAATATCCTTTTTTAAAGCTCCTTGCAACAGAAGGTCTGCGACGATTGTTGCCGAATCAGACTGAGCACCAACAACAATCCTGGAAGGATAAAGGTTGTCATAAAGCGCCCTCCCTTCACGCAAAAACTCCGGCGAGAAAATAATATTCTCACATGAGAATTTTTCTCTTGCTTTCACCGTATAACCAACAGGGACCGTTGATTTAATAACGATAAGGATGGAAGGGTTCCGGTCAAGGGCATCCTTGATAACACTCTCAACCGTCGACGTGTTGAAGTAATTAGTCTCGGGGTCGTAATCTGTTGGAGTCGCAACGACAAGAACATCAGCATCGCGGTAAGCCAGCTCTTTATCTGTAGTAGCAACTAAATCAAGCTCTTTATTAGCAAGATAATCAGATATCAAATCATCGTTAATGGGAGAAACACGACGATTAATCGCATCAACTTTTAACTCATCAACATCTAATGCAACAACCGAGTTGTTTTGCGAAAGCAATATAGCATTCGACAAGCCAACATAACCTGTACCCGCGATCACAATCTTCATAAGAATCTCAGCGCTCAACTAAAACAGAAATCTAGCCATAAAACTTTTGATAAAACTTACCTGACATAACAAGGGCGTTGACCGACTCATCATTGAGCAAATCACTCTTATGTAGCTTATAGATAGGCCCATACCATTTTTTCTCACCAAAATTTTCATTTTCTAGTTCTAGTTTTTCGCCAACAAAACTTTCTATCACCGGCCAATTATCTTCAATTTTTGTCATTTCCAACAAAAGCAGAGAGTATTTGCCATTTCGATACTCCTGAAATCCCTTTTCCCTATCGAAAGGGTGCTCGTAAACATCGATACCCGAAAGTCTCTTTATTTCCTTGTCAAACCATTCATCAACATAAGAGTGAGGAAAAACCGTCTCATACATATCCTTCACCACGGATGCATCAGAAAAACGGCTTACACTTCTATTCCTTTTTCGGTAATCAATATACCAATACGGAAAATCCTGAAAAAACATCGACACATTACGCTCGATTGGGTTTCTAATAACGGAAATAATTTTCACTTCACGGCGACGGCGAATAACAAGTCGTCTAAGCAAGTCATAGAAATAGCCTAAAAAAAACCAAAGCCCTTTTCTCTCTAGATCAAAAAGAACTTTGCATGGCGGATTCCCATAAAGCGTATGCATATTGGATGAGCCTGGAACGCTTTCCCCGATCGAGGATGAGCCGACTTTACCCATTTGATATATTAATACCGACCCCTCACCTGATGAAGAAGTCAACCTTTTCCACCCATTTTTGAATTTATCTAAAAGCGGCATCGATTAAACCTTACTTATTATCTTGGCGGGAATCCCTACAGCTGTACAACCAGCAGGAACATCTTTTAAAACGACAGAGTTAGCACCGATTTTAGCATTATCACCGACGGATATTGGCCCTAACACCTTAGCCCCTGTACCTATATACACATTGTCACCGATAATAGGTCCTCCAGGAGCATCGTCATGCCGGCCACCCAATGTCACACAAGTACCAATTATACAGTTGTTACCGACTGAACAGTTACGATGTAGAACGACAGCTATGCCACGGTGACTACAAAACGTCCCCCCGCCGATTTCAGCAGTAAGCGGTATTATTGACTTGAAAAACAAGTAAGTTAACACCTCAAAAAATCGAGGCAACAGCGGAACTCTGTTGTCTTGGAGCCACCGCCCCACCCTATAAAAAGTAACTGCATTAAAAAAACCGCCTTTCATTTTTCTTCCCCAACGTTATAAGTCATACCCAAGCCGGCCGGCTTCATTACCAAGCACACTTTTTAGAAAAACAACATCATTCAGCGACAACGATGAATAACCATTACCAACAGAACCATTATTCAACGGCATCTTTGACTTTTCGTGATGAACCAACAAATCATCACCGTAGCAATATGGTTCAGCATCATCAGGTAGCTTTTCGAAATTTAGAAAAGCTGCCAACAAGGACATAACTTGATCATTATTAGACACCAAATCCTCGTACTTTATTGTCATAATAGAGTCTGCAGAAGCTCGCTCAATAACTCGCGCTAATCGCGATGAAACCAGCCAACGCGCTGCAGTCTTCTCCACATCAACATTCATTCTCGAATAGTATGAATACGCACAATCAACCGGATTCCTGACAATGAAAACAAAGCGTGCAGAAGGGAACATTTTTCTAATTATTGGGAAATTGAAAATCATAACAGGAGTTTTATCACCCCAGGCCTTTCGGTTTTGCTTTACTGCATTTTCGATATAAATAGATGAGAATATGGTTGCTGCATCACACGAACCACTTTCATTGATTTTTGAAATGACAGAATCAAAATCCAAAGAAAACTCTGAATATTTGTCAATTGAGTACTGAGTACCATCAGGGAGAACCCTATATCTTGGCTCCAGGAGTTTAGATTTAAGATAGCCAATCCCTGTCTCAGCTTTTTGATCATGTTTAGCAAAAAAAACTGACCTCACCATTTTATAAATAAAGGGGTTTTCTGGGGGTATAGCAACATTATAGTTATCGCAAATCACCCTTCGCAGAACAGTGTTCCCTGACCGACCACAACCAACAATAAAAAAAGGGGCTTCTGGCTTTGAATTTTGAGGCATCAACATTGAAAGGATATATGCACGAAGCCACTCCAACCAAAACCTAGCCAACCAGAAATAAAACTTTATTTTCTTAGGCATCGAAACCTCAACCATTCAACAATCACAAACTTTAATAATTTGGCGTACTCCGCCAATTACGACATCATCAAAATTGAATTTTTCAGCACTAGAAAGCGCTGCACGCCTCATTTGTTTCCGCTCATCATACGAAAGGCTCAAGAATTGGTTAAGAGAGTTCGCAAGAGCTCTTGCTGAATTATCGTACAAAAGGGAATTTTTCGAATTTATATATTCTCTGGCACCTAAAAGTGACTGTCTTGCGATAACAGGAAGGCCCGATGCAAGAGCTTCCAAGCCTACCAACCCAAAACTTTCAGCACTCCTAACAGAAGGAAAAACAAACACTGACATCTTCTGCATGTAAAAGACCAGCTCTTCCCTCGGTACCAGTCCCACCCAGCGGATTCTATCCTCAACACCCAACTCTGTAGCCAAGGTCATCAATGTACACTTGTACGGGCCGTCACCTACGATTAGCAGCTCTACCGATTTATCGGTAAGCATGGCAAGAGCCTCTATCACTTCTTGTACATTTTTTTCTTCCTCTATTCGGCCAACAACGCCGATCACATTGCCGCCAATTAGCTCTTCACCAGCACTTGGATAAAAAATATCACTGACGGCATCAGGAGCCACCACAAGCACCTTGCCTGAATAAAAAAGCTCGCCGGTGATTCTTGAACGATAGTATTCAGAAGGCACAACAATGCAGGCTATTCGCGACACCACTCTATTAAACATCCACAGCATCCACTTCGATGAGAGCAATTTCTCAAGATCGGAGCCGTGAAACCTGAGTATCGTTGAGCGCCCTGGCCTAAAAAAAAGCAGAGGGATAAAAAAGAATGGGTAATGAATTTCAACCAGAGATGGCCTTCTGAAAACCATATCAAGAAGACAACACAAATACAGTTTGGCATAACTGAAAACCTTTTCAGCCTTCCCTTTTGCCGGTTTATCAATTACGCATTTGTGAACAGCGCCATGGCCCAGAACCTCCACCCACCCTTGATAAGCACTTCTCACAAAAGTGCCATAATACGGTGCTTTTTCTGAGGGATACAAATTTGCCCAAAGGGAAAACATAGTGTCTCCTTAACGGTACCGTTGCACCCAACCAGGCACATCCCTACCCGCAGATCCCATGACGGAAGCCAGCTTGACCACTGAGTCGGTATAAAAAGAATCGACGCGCGCTTTTTCTTTATCCGTCACACTGTCTTTTTTACCTTTGTTGATTTTTTTGTACACTGCTAAAAGATAGCTTTTCAGTTTTGGGTAACGGAAAAAGAAAGGCTCAAGAAGACGATTCAACCTTATTAATTGTGCATGCACAAACTGAAACCTTGGCTTGAATGTTTTGTTGGCAGAAAAATATTCGAACCCATTAAAGTAATCTTCTTCCAGGCCAACAAAGCGACAAAGCTCTCTAACAATGAAATCTGGATCACTCTTGAAGTCATCGTAAGAAATGAATTTTACATTCTCACCAAATGCAGCCAGAAAATCTTTCACATGCTCTGCATACTCGCCGTGAAACACAGATTTCAAAGCCCACTCTGTTATGCCATCCGCAACATCCCCGGAGTCACGATAAGCAATAGCTGCATCAAGGTAATCATTTAGGCTTGTCGAATCATGTATATAGCCTCTGCTTTTATGGAAGCTAAAACTCGACAACAATCTATCCGTAGGATCCCGAAGAATAAAAACCAACTTCACCTCATTATTCGAAAGTGTTTTCTTTATGTTAGAAATTACAATTTGAGACTCTGCCAAATATCCCGGTGACGCCTCAAAATAGACAGCGGCCTTTTTGTCATAAAACTCACACAGGTACTGATCGAGAGAAGGTGCTTTTGTGTCTCGAAAATAATTGGTTTCCTTCTTAATAGAAGGAGCAACACCTGGATGACTATAAAAAAAATTAAATACAGCAGTAGTTCCTGCTTTTTCTGTACCGCCTAGAATAAAGAAAGCCACATAGCGCTCCAGTTAAAAATTGTCTTTCTGCCAGGCCTTGGAAGCCACAAATCCCAAAAAAGGAAGAACTAGTGATGATTGTATTGAATGGCCTGCCACCACGGAGATTATAAGAACCAGAAAAGCGATCACTGATACAGTTTTAAAACTAGGATGCTCTGACGCAAAATCGCGCACCCTTAAGCCTCTCATCAAAACCCACACCCATATAGAGAAAATGACGATCCCAAACAGCCCAAAGGAATCCATCAAATCAAACAAGTTATTTTCTGGATAGCCTGTCCAACCGGCTCCAAAAACAAAATATAAAAAGTTAGATTCAATATTCGACATGACCAACGACGAATAATAAAGCCTTTTTTCCCCCCCGAGAATAAAGGTACTCAAACCACTTCTTTCGATAAAGTAAACCCACCTATTGATGGCCAACTCAAAATAACTGTAAATGTATGGAGCAGCTGCAGAAGCAAAAACAAAAAACACGGCCACAATAGTAAAAAAAAACTTCTTGTTGACAAAGTAAAAGTGAGCAGCAATAACTATAACAACTCCAAATATTGCAGCTTTACTCATGATTGCCAAGCCACCGAAGAGACCATATAACAAAGCAAAAGCAACAACGTTATTTTTTTTATTCAATACAATGATAGAGCAAACACCAAGTAACAATGCGACACCTAATTCATTGCCTGCATAAAAAAAACCTGTCCCTCCGAATGTTTTACCTTCGCCGGCACTATAATTAACAAACCCCACGCCAATCACAGCCAAACAAAAGTTAAAGAAAAGCACAGAATTATTATATATAACAATACCCCAAAGCTTTCCATATTTTTTTTTCTTAAAAAGAGTGACAACAAAATATGCTGCCATGACATTTAAACCAATCTTGATTGACACCTGAATAGTGCGCATTATTTGCGATCCTCTTTCCAAATCTGAACTTGGAGAGGGCATCCCAATTCCTTCTGGAAAGAAAACAGCTTGCCCGAGAATCGAAATAGTTAGAAACAAAAAAAACGCGGTCAAGAACAGGAGGTTTTTCTTAGAAGAAAGAACAAAATAAAGACAAAAAACAAAAAACAAAATCAGTTTAATCGCCGACAGGGCTGTCTGTACCGAACCTATTTTATAAAAAATCCCAATACCGTTCACCATCTCAAGAAGAAGGAAAAACTTAAGGAATAAAAAAAGCAACCACTCTGTCGTTGAGTATAAGGAAACACCTTTATTGCCTAAAGCCATACTCTGCAAAGTCATTTAACTGGTCTCGAAAATGAAACCCTAACATTATCCACATACAGAAGATCTCTTTCTTTATAATCTCCATATAGACCAGCCTTAATATAAGGACCTCTAGGGCAATTTTTGAAAGTAGCTGAATTCTCGATAATATCGTATTTTATTGTTTTATCCCCTTGTTTTATTTCTGTAAAAAAGTACCCATCTTTTTTGCTGGAAAATTTTGCATCCACAACCACATCAATCCACTCCCCCTTTGGTATTTTTATATCTGATATATAGTCATGTCCTGCATCAAGGTTCCTCATCCAATAACCCCATCTTCCTTTCTCATACCTCAGATGGAACATACCTCCTTCAAAGCAGCCTTTCTGCCAGCCTATTACTTGGGCCACTGTACCTTTTGATTCCACATCAAAATTTTCATCGAATAAAAGAGAAAACTCAATTTTCAAGTCGGTATCTAACGGTAAAAAAGAGCTTGCTGACTCATTTCTTTTTTTTCCTCCAGAATAAACACCCGAAAAACCATTCACACCTTTAGGGTCACGCTCAATATACTGACCATTTCCCAAACTAAAAAAACATTTTCCGCAAGCATTTCTCCATTGCGAAAAATCTTTTGATTCAAAATCAATTGACAAAATCATGTTCTTTTGGTCTATACAGGATGCCGCAAAAAACAATAAAGCAAAAGCCAGCCCCACTAAAAAGCTTTTAAACAAAATGCGGGCACTCATATCGTTTTTTTTATCCAGTCGTTAATTTTCTCGCCGAGCTCACCTGAAATACTGTCAGACGAAGAGTCACACTGGAAGCCGCCAAAGGAACAGAAATCATTCAAGCACGTGCAAAATTCCGACTCAGAATTTGCGAGTTTAACATTAGATAGCCCCTTGAACTTCAAAGCGGTATCAAGTTGGTGATTATTACGATGCTCTCCTAACTTTTCTTGTCGCGGAACGATTATCAAAGGTTTTGCGAATATAGAAGAATTAATTATTGTCCCCATTCCCGCATGAGCTACGATGCAATCCGCTTCCGAGAACCAGGCATTGAATTCATCACTGGATAAATACTTACGCGTTTCGTGGAAGGGATGCTTGATGTCCGTTTCAGCAATTTGTGCATAGATTCGATGCGGAATTTCTGTTGATTTAGACCACTCATGGACATAATCAAAGATCCGCGTAAACGGCAACTGGGTACCAACGGTCACAAAAATCTTTTTTTCATTCATTTGATGGCCCTAGATAACCTTCCCCATGTAGGTAGCTCCTGTTTTTTCAGCTACATCCTCCCATTGCGATAACCATAAATCACAGAACTTTTTGACTAGTCGCCCGGAAAGAGATAGCTGTTGGGTATTCGCCAAGCTATCCACCCATATACACCTGGAACCCACCCTTAACTTCGCTATAACAAGGCTAATGGCACCGGGCGCAGCCCCGGTACTGATGACAATATCTGGCTTTATCTTCATTATTTCTTTATTCAACAATGCACCTAGGCCTATCACCTTCAATGGTGTTTTCTGATTGGCTTCTGGAAGCTGCGTATATGGCAATTCCTTAAGCGTGTTCGGCACCTGGTTCTTTTCTGCCGTTGTCATTAATACAAAGTCATAGGCAGACAACTTCTCATAAATTCTCGAAAGCTGCACCAAGTGCCCACCAGATGAAGACACCAACAATACTTTGATCTGCTTAGGCATTTTTCTTCCTGTATTCAAATGACGGGTAGATCCAAAACCCTAGGAGCCTCTTCACCATGACTGCGTTAAGTACATTCAAAAGTACGATACCTGCAGAAAAAGCGTAAGCGATTCCCATTAGCCCCATGCTCTCTCCCAATAGGAAATACAGCAACAAGGACACGGCGCTCGAGAAAAAAGCGATATTTCTAGCTGTCGCACCATGGCCCGTCATTTGCAACATATACGACACTGATCCGAGAGAGACATTAACCCCCTGGGCAACAGCAATAACCATAAGCACAGGAACCGCCCCCTGGAACCCACTGCCAAACAGCGACAGTACATATTCAGGGAAAATTACGCAGAGCAAAAGCAAAGGAAAACAAAGCACAACGGCTACAGATGCCGACTGCCTTGAAAGATAAACCAGATTGTTGATTTTATTTTCATGGTAAGCTTTTGCGAATCTTGCTGGGTAAACTGCATTGATAACAACTTGCACAAAGCCCACTAGAAGAGCTGTTCGCTCGGCAGCCCGAAAATAACCAATCTCTTCAACAGAAATAAATGCAGATGCAATCATGACACTAAAGACTTGCTGCACAAGCATTGTTGCACTAAGAAAAAAGAAGTTGGTTGATGAGCTAAAATACTCGGCAAAACTGACCGCAGAGCCCGTATTCTTCTCTCTAATTTTATGCTGGTTTTTGAACCATTTATAGATGCTATAAAGCGTCCAGCACAGGACTATCCAGGCTGAAGCTGCATAGCAGTAACCAAGAACGCTAATATCATCGTATATGCCACGACTTACCGCCAACAGCAATATTGCTGTGACTATAGAAATCACACCATTCTCAGCCAGCACGGATCTGGCTGGTTTTTTTATTCCCTTCAGCATTCCTGAACAAACAAAAGCCAATGTGAAACCGGGGGTCGCCAACAAGAAACCAGGCATCAGGGCCTGAAGGCTTTGTTCGTTATAATAGTCGAGAATAACACCCAAAAATATGTAACTCACCCCTGCAGTCAGCAGCGATAGCGTCAATGCAATAAACATTGACCAGGAAAAATATTTTTTTACTGCGGCATCATAAGGGGAGCGACCCACATAAAGCGTTAGTGCATTGGCACCTCCAAAGCGAGACACTATTGCAAGGCCAAGCACAAAGCTTTGCGCCAACGCATAAGCACCTAGTCCACCAGCCCCGTATACCCTTGCCACAATAACCCCAAGGACAAAAGTACCAATAGCTGCCAAAAAACGGGCTATAAACGTTACAAGCAGGGTTTTACTGTTTTTGCTTCCCAACCCCCCGGGCATGCGCATCTAGTAATTATTCCCTTTTAATAACGTGAAAGGCGTCATCACCATTATCTTTATATCCAGTGAGAGCGAGTAGGCTTGAATATATTCCAAGTCTTTATCAATGCGCTTTTTCATTTCCTCAATAGTCGCGGTTTCACCTCTGCAGCCGCTTATTTGAGCCAGCCCAGTTATTCCCGGCTTCGTCATGTAGCGATGATTATAGCCCGGGATTTTCTCACCGTAATATTTATCATGTTCCAGTGCATGCGGCCTTGGGCCTACGATCGACATGTCACCTCGAAGAACATTGAAAAATTGCGGCAATTCATCCAGGGAGGTTTTTCGTATGAATCGACCAACGCTTGTTATCCGCGAATCATTCTTTTTCGCCTGGGTAACCTGACCTGTTTTTTCAGCATGCAACTTCATTGAGCGAAACTTGTAAATGTAAAATACTTCGCCATTTAGCCCTTGTCTTTTCTGCTTGAAAAGAACCGGCCCTTTCGATGTTAACTTTACGCCTATAGCCACCATCAACATGACAGGCCAGATAAGGCTTATGACAATCAGGGAAAGAACGATATCCATCACCCGTTTCAGTTTTTTTCCAACTCCATTCATGCTTTCATCCGTGACCAATGCGCTTCGCTGCATTTTATTGGCTTCGGCTCTTGTATTCATAAGCATAATATCCGTAGCTAGCAACGGTTTTGGCTTTCCTTTCCACGGCATTGAATACCGCACCCTTGATATTTACTCCGTTTTGCTGAAACCGAGATTTTGTTAACTCGATTTCTTTGACTGGATTCATTTCAAATCGGGTTACGATCATGGTTGTACCCGCATGACGGCCCACAATTGCCGCATCGGTAACCGCAAGAATTGGCGGAGTGTCCATAATGATTAAATCGTAGTCGACAGATACTTTATCAATGAATTCGCTTAAACTCTTTCCCATTAATAGTTCTGACGGGTTTGGCGGCGCCATTCCTCTACCAATAAAATCCAGACCTTCCACATCTGTTTTCTTGACTGCATCTTCGATTTTAATCTTTCGGCTCAGGATCTCTGATAAACCATTTTCTTTATCAACTTTGAACAGAGAGTGCATAGCGCCACGACGAAGATCCGCATCGACGACCAGGACTTTTTGGCCAGCCTGGGCTACCACTGCAGCAAAGTTGGCTGAAATAAATGATTTCCCCACTCCAGGGCTTGGCCCAGAAATCATAAGAATATTGTTGGGTGCGTCCATCATCGCAAAATGCAAACTTGTCCTGAGGCCCCTCAGAGCTTCCACTGCCAAATCAGCAGGATTTGCAACAGCCAAGAGGTGGCTTGTGTCATCTTGCTGTTCATTTTTGATTTTTTTAAAAAAATGCTCCATTTTGCTCTGCTCTTCTGACAGAGGCACCGTCGCATAAACAGGAATCCCAATACTTTCAATTTGATTTGGGCTTTCAACCCCTCGATTAAGCATGCTCTGCAGCAGCACACAGCCTGCAGAAAGAAATCCGCCAAGAAGAAAGCTCAGTGCTACGATAAATGTTTTTTGAGGTTTGATTGGTGCAGCCGTATTGACAGCGGCTTCGTCGACAACTCTTACATTGCCGACTGTCCCAGCCCTAACAATATCCAGCTCCTGAATATTGGCCAACATCTGCAGGTAAATCTCATTGCCAACTTTTACATCACGGGTAAGCCTGACCACTTTCTGTTGAGTGAGTGGCAGCTTACTGATTCGCTCATCCAACTCTTTCTTTCTTTCCTGCAACTCGGCCATTTGGGCCTGCCAAGCCTTGTAGTTTGGGTGGCTGCTGGTGAACTTGCGCTCGATTTCTGCTTTCTGCAGTTGCAGGGTGGAAATGTTTTTTTCCAGTTCGACAATCTGGTCGAGCACCGCCTGGGCTTCCGCTGTCACGTTGACGGATTCTGCCTCGACCTGGTATTCGTTGAGTTTGGCTTCCGCTTCTTCCAGATCTTTGCGGACATCCGGCAGGCGCTCCTTAAGGTACTCCAGTGAGCTGGAGGCTTCCGCGCTGTTACGCTCCACGTTGTTACGCACATAGGTTTGCGTAATATGGTCCAGCACGGCTTTGGCCTTGGCCGGTTTAGGGTGGGGATAGCTCAGTACAATAATCCCTGAATCCTTACCCTTTTCGCTCGCACCGACGTTTTGCTGAAGTTCGATGATTTTTGCCAGGCGGTCACGCTTGATCAGGGTAAATTGGGTTCCCGGCCGGGCCTTTACGGACTGAACAAACAAGCTATAGTTGCCATTATTGGCCTGCTCACCCTCGACGCCACCGAGCAATTCTGTTCCTGCTTCGTTTTTCAGTAGCCAACCCGACTCGGTGACTTCCAATGTATATTCATCGCCGTAAGTGGCCCGTGGCACTTCAAAGCGAGTGATATCCAGCTTTTCTCCCCCCCAGGCATAGTTACTAGACCACCAGGGCTCTGCCAAACCATCGGGCCCGTAGGAGGCATGCCGAGAGAGAAAATTGCCGATCACGGGCACTTGCACCGGCTCAATTTCGATATCCAGGTGTAATTCATCGACGGTTTCGCCCATTACCGCCCTGGATTTAATCAGCTCGATTTCTGTGACTGCCGCCGATTCGCTGCCAAACATTTCGCTGATTTCAGACATACCCGGGAGGCCGCCGCTTTTTTGCTCCACCTGCACCATGGCGTCTGCCCGGTAGACGGGTTCGGCTAACAACGCATAAACAGCACCAAACAGGGTTGCCAGGGCGGTGACGCCAATAATGAGCCAACGCCCGTCCCACAGTGTTCCCGCCAGTGCCAGCAGATCGATCTCATCGTTATTCTGTTCTTGATGTGTCATGGGTGTGTTGTTTTCCATCCGGGCCTCACAGGTACTTCAGCCATGCGGCTATGCTTTGGTCGATCAGCGTAAAGGCGTGGTCGAACGCCGGTTTTTGCTGGCGGTAAGGATCAGGAATTTCCTTGTTATCCAGCCATTTTCCTAACAGGAAGGTTTTGCCTCGTGCCTGGGGCGCAATCTCATTCAGGTGCTGGAGATGAGCCTGTTCCATAGCCAGAACCAGATCAGCCTCTCCGATCATTGCCGTGTTGATCTGTTTGGCGCTGTGCAAGGTAGGCTCGATACCGTTTTCCACCAGTACCTGTCGGGCAGTGGGTTCGATATCCTTGCCGACCAGTGCGCCAAGGCCGGCAGAATGCACCTGGATCTCCTTGCCGTTTTCCTGCAAACGTTGTTTTAGCAGCACTTCCGCGGTGGGGCTGCGACAAATATTGCCGACACAGACGATTAAAACCTTATTGAACATCCCCCTGCCCCCCTTAATCGTTGGTCCGGAAGCTCTTGGACTCGATTTCAGAGATATTCCGCAAGCCCTGAATGGTGGGAAGCAGCTGCAGGATCAGACGATTCCAGCGAGCCACTGGCGCGGCAGTCACATAGACGATGTCTCTGGCCTGCAGCGGGAACTGGTCTGCCAGTACCAGCGCCATGGCATTGGAGGCATCCAATTGATAGACGTTGGCGATCAGATTGGAGCCTTCCGGGGCTCGGCGCATGACAAATACCCCGGACGCGTCGGCTTGGAGTTCGTTCAGCCCACCGGCGGTACTGAGTGCTTCTGCCAGAGTCATCTGGCTGCGCTGGATCGGTACCGGCTGAGCTTCCACCACCTCGCCGAGCACGAACACTTTCTGGTCGTCGTTGCGGTTAACGTGAATCACATCGCCATCGCGCAGCAGGGTGTTCTGGGTCAGATCCCCTTGTTGATAGAGGCGCTTGAGGGAATACAGGCTTTCCTGACCGTCGCGGGTAAGCACCACGTTTTCCCAATCGGCCAGCTCTGCCAGGCCGCCAGCCTTGTTAATGGCATCAAGTAGGGTGAGGGGGATGTTGGTAATGGGTACCGGCCCGGGTTTATTAACCGCCCCGGTGATGTAGGAACGCTTGGAACGGAAGGCGGCCACAGTAACGTCTACCTGTGGTTGCTGGATGTAGGCATCCAGTGCTTTGGTGATTTTCTCGCGCACGGCGGTCACATCCAGCCCAGCCACTTCGATTTTGCCCACGTAGGGGTAGAAGATGGTGCCGTCGCTATGCACCCAGTTGCCTGACTCTGCCGGTGCCCGCTCTGACCCCTGGGGAATGGTCAGTTCCGGATGGTCCCAGACGGTGACATTCAATACATCGCCGATGCCGATGTAATAGTCATAGTCTTGCATGGCAGTTTTGAGTTCGTCAGATTCCACCTTGGGCAAAGGTTTGGGCTCCGCCAGCCGCCCCAGCAACGATGGGGTGATCGCTTCGATACTGACCTGCTCCTGCCAATCGGTCTCCGGCTCGGCCTCTTCCTGTTCGCCGGCATACCAGCGGTTGTTGTTGCCGTTGATGTGAGACCCTGGCGCCAGGGCGCATCCTGTCAAGAAGGTAGCGGTCAGCAAGGTTAGCAGCAGTTTCATTCTGTTTTTGCTCTTTCTTGGTTTGTCTGTAGCGCGGGTGCCATGGCGGGCTGGCGCTGATGGCGACGTTGAGGGCATTCGCCTTGCGAGCAAGGCTCCAACGGCGGCTGGAGTGTTGTTGATGTGCGTTGTCGCCTGCATCAGAAACGGTACTCCCAGCCTGCCAGGGCGCCGAACTTGTCGCTGTCGTCAGCGGCGGTGGGCAGATTGTCACCGCCGGACACCCAGCCCTGTAATGACAGGCGTGAGCCTTTACCCACCGGGAACCGGTAAGCGAAAGTGCCATAGGTGAAGCGGCGGTTGAAATTGGGGCGGTCGATACGGCTGTTGGTGCCCGGGAAAGTGCTGTTAGCGCGTACCGTACCATCCTGGTTCTGGTCGATATCGGACACCGTCAACTCCAGCTCATGACCATTGGGGAAATAGTGGAACAGACCCAGGGTGAACATTTGCGTGTCGTTACCCGGGCTGGCTGCCAAGCTTCGGCCACGGTGGCGGTAACCGGTATTGTAGATATTGTGCTCGTAAGTGTAGTTGGGGCGGCCATCATCACCGGTTTTTTCGGATGTGGTTTCCGAACCTTCCATAAACCAGCGCTGGCGACCATTTAGCAGACCGGTTGTCCATTCCAGCCCGGCGAGGACCACCCAGCGGGACGGCAAACCACCGGCTTCGTCTTCGCCCATGCCCTGGGCATAAAGGGCCATGGTCTCCTCGCCAACCCCAAAGCCATAGCGCAGGTCGACGCTGCCAAGCTGGTTGCCAGGCTCATTTTCTTCGCTGATGCCGCTGCTACCCCGATTGTCCTTGCCCAGGACCAGATCCACGAAAGAATCGAACGATTGTGGGCGTCCGTCGCCGCCCCATTGGGCGGTGCGACTCAGGCCCAGCTCCAGGCCTTTCACCGGGCGGAAGCTCAGGCGGGCGCCCAGCAACTTGGCATTGGGGATGGTTCGCTCTTCTTCCAGTTGGCCGGCAAAGGCGACGAATTGCCAGGGGCCGATCCAGCTTAGCCAGGGGCTGTCGAAGGCCTTGGGATTCTTTCGAGACAGCCATGCACTGGGCACGGGGCGCGCGTTATTGGAAAGAATCAGGCTGGATTGCCAGCCCGGGCCCCACCAGCGGTCGATCATGCCGGCACCGCCGACCCAGTTGCCCAGGTTTGCGGCCAAGTAGCTGCCATCGAAGCGGGCTTCCTTGTCGTCGAATTCCGGGTCAGGGGTCCAGGCAGCGGTGATGTCTGCGGCGAATCGGTTACCCACCATTTCCGCTTCCACTTCGGCAGTGGTGTCTTCCCGTGGACTGGCGCCATAGCCTCGGAATACCTGCGGGGCATTGCCTGCGAACAGGCCCATGCGGACTTCGCCACCGCGCATCAAGGTCTGCCGGGCTTCCATGTTCAGATAGGCGGCTTCCTGCGATGAGCCCAGTTCCTGACCGGCGATGCCCGCCCACATGACCGGCCAGGTGGTGACCGGCACATTCAGCTCGCCGCGATCTACCAACCATTGCACGGCGTGGCGGCTGCGGTTATCGCCTGTCTCGATCCAGGGGGCCGCAAACAGGGCCGGTGCCATCAGACACGCTACCGCCCCGCTGACCCAAATCCAGCGCTTTCTGGCTTTGTTCACTGCCATTTTTTTGCTACCTCTACCGGGCCTACCCCGGCTTACAGTTTCGTGACGGTATCACCGGCACATTGCGGCCACAGCCGCGCAATACAAGTTTTTACAAGCATTTCGCCCGGCTCAGGCCGGGCAAAGTTCGCTGATGTTCAGAGTCAGGCGGTGGTGTTTTTCCAGGAGGTTCAAGAGCACCACGGCCCGCTCTTCTCCCCGGAACCCTTCAAACACGGCATGGAGATCGGCGAAAGGTCCGTGGGCGATTCTGACCGCCTGGCCTCTTGTGTAGGCCGGTGCGGGTGACTGGCCGGCCTCTACACTGCGCTGCATCAGGCTATGAATGACGTCGTTGGGTACCGGTATCGGCTTCATGCCGAAACGCACCAGGCGCAGCACGCCCCGGGTAGAGCGAATGGCACCCCAGTCTTCGACACCTTCTTGCAACTGGATAAACAGGTACCCGGGGAACAGCGGCTCAACCCGGGTGGCACGGCGTCCGGCCACCACTTTCTCCACCGTCAATTGCGGGGAGAAACAGTGATAGCCCTGGTTGATCAGGTTCTGGTAAGCCCGCTCGTTCTGGCCGGGCTTACACTGGATCACATACCAGCCAGGGGCCGGGGCTGATTGATCTCGGCTTTCCGCGTTCCCTGGCTGCATGTTACCTCTCAACATTCCCGTTGAATTGCATTGCCGACGTCAGACTCAGATAGCCAATTGGGCCATGATTTCGCGAACGCAGGCCTCAATATCGTTTTCTGCGGTATTGATGACCATTTCCGGTTTTTCCGGCGCCTCGTAAGGGCTGTCGATACCGGTAAATTCCTTGATTTCGCCAGCACGGGCTTTCTTGTACAGGCCTTTGGGGTCGCGCTTTTCGCACTCTTCCAGGGGCGCGTGGACAAAGATTTCTACGAACTCGCCGTCTTCAAACAGGGCACGGGCCGCATCTCGGTCGGCGCGGAAGGGGCTGATAAAGGCGGTGACAACGATCAGGCCTGCATCCACCATCAGTTTGGCCACTTCGGACACACGGCGGATGTTTTCGGCGCGGTCGTCATCGCTCATGCCCAGATTCTTGTTCAGGCCGTGGCGCACATTGTCGCCATCCAGCAGGTAGGTGTGCTTGCCTTGCTCGGTGAGGGCCACTTCCAGAGCGTTGGCGATGGTGGACTTGCCAGCGCCTGACAGGCCGGTCAGCCAGATGCAGACAGGCTTCTGTTGTTTCTGTGCTGCACGATCCTGTTTGCTGATGTGGGTCTGGTGCCATACCACATGGGCTTTGGATTCGTTGTCGCGCTCCTGGTAAGGGGTACTCATGGTCTTTCCTCTTGCTTTACCGGTTCGCCCGGTCGGTTAAAACGGCCAGAACAGCGGAATGAGCAGCAGGCTTACTGCGCCGACTATCAAGCTCATTGGCAGTCCGACTTTCAGGTAATCCACATACTTGTACCCCCCCGGGCCCATGACCATCAGGTTGGTCTGGTACCCCAGGGGGGTCATGAAGCTGGCAGAGGCGGCGAACATGACCGCCACGATGAACGGTAGCGGGCTGACGCCGAATTTCTCTGCCACTTCCAGCGCCACCGGGAAGATCAGCACCGCGGCGGCGTTGTTGGTAATCAGTTCGGTGAATAATGCGGTGATCAAGTAAACCAGAATCAACGCGGTCCAGGGGCTCAGATTGCCGGACAAGAACACACTGTCCACAATCCAGGCGGCGGTGCCGCTTTGCTCCACCGCTACACCGACTGCAAAAGAAGCGCCAATCACAATCAGCACGGACATATTCACGCTGACGGTCATCCTGGCTCGGTTGGCGGTGACACAGCGTGTGCCCAGCAGAAAACCGGCGGCAACCATGGCGGCTTCCAGAGTGGAAAGCAAGCCGAAGGCGTTAGTCAGCAACATGCCAACCAGCGCCAGAATCGCCAGCGGCGCCTTGCGGAAATCCGGCGGCGAGGAATCCTGAAGCGGGCTGACCAGCATGAAGTCGCGGCGGTATTGATACTGGGAGACAAAGGACTTGCCTGTCTCCAGAAGCAAGGTGTCGCCGGTTTTCAGCAGGATGTCGCCGACCTTGCCGCTCAAGCGTTTGCCGTTGCGGCTGATACTGAGAATGGCTGCCTGATAGCGGGTTCGGAAAGCCGATTCCCGCACGGTTTTGCCCAGCGCGGGGAAGTCCGGCCCCAGCACGACTTCCACCAGGCAACGCTGGTGATTATTGAGGGCGAGCTTGTGGGCGGCGCCGTGGGCGGGCATGAGGCCATTGATGCGCTGCAGTTCACGGGCGCATTCAGGGGCCCCGATAAAACCCAGGATGTCGTTGTCGGCCAGCTCCGTGTCGGCACCGACGGCGGTGAGCAAACGGTCGCCCCGCTGGATCTCGGTCAGATACCCATAAGTGAGGTTACGCAAGCCGGCTTCGCGGATGGTTTTGCCAGCCAAGGGGCTGTTTTCCGGCACAATCATTTCAACGTGATATTCACGGGCGTTTTCCAGCTGCTCGACCAGACCTTCACGGTCAGGCAGCAAGTGGCGACCCAGGAATATCAGGTAGAGGCTGCCCACCAGCAGCAACGGCACCCCGACCCAGGCCAGGTCGAAGATGCCAAAACCTTCCATACCGTGGGACTGAACCAGGCCATCCACGACCAGGTTGGTGCTAGTGCCGATCAGGGTACAAGTGCCACCGAGGATAGCCGCATAGCTGAGCGGCAGCAGAAATTTGGACGGTGACAGGCGCAGACGTTGAGCCCAATCCTGAACGGCCGGGATCATCATGGCCACGACGGTGGTGTTATTCAGGAAGGCGCTGAGCAGGGATGTCGGGGCCAGCATGCGCAACTGGCTGGCGAGCAGGGTCTTGGGGGAGCCAAGCAATCGGTGGGCAACCCAATAAATTGCACCGGTATCGCGCAGGGCCGCTGCTACAACATAGAGGGCGCCAATGGTCATGAGGCCCGGGTTGGCGAAGCCTTCCAGTGCTTCAGAGGGGCTAATGACACCGAAAAGCAGCAACAGTGTCAGCGCCGCCATCATGGTCACGTCTGCCGGAACCCTGTTGCTGGCCAAGGCCGCCAGCACCATGAGCAGCACTGCGACTGTAAACACCAGATCCGGCGTCATAATCATCCCTAGACAAAATGTGATCCAGTCCACACTCCCTGTGAGCGCGGGATTGTACGGAGCGGAAACACCAAGCGCAAAAGAATTCAGAAGCCTGCCAGACAATCCTGCCGGCCAAGCATCAAAGACCGGATCGTCTCTGCACGATCCATACCCATTCGCAGGCTAGCGGACAAAACAGGAAACTATCAGGCAGCCCCACATCAGCGGTCCCAGTTTGGGGCAGTAATTTAGCAGAATTATGACAGTTTGGAGCCAACTTTACATTTTGGTGACGTGGATTCTGTGAACACTGCATGCCCATTTATATGTCACAGTGCATTATGTGCACGATTTCGGGGCATTCGCTTTGTGGGCAACATTATTCGCTTCGCTCGTTCCAACGGGGCTCGGTCGTTAACCAGGGGCGGAATATCGAGCTGTAGGAGCTACGCTTGCACGGCGAAAGGGGGGGGAGCTGTTCGCCATACGAGCATGGCTCCTACGATTGGTCAGCCGGAGCTTTTTGGCTCAGAGGCCATCAAGGGCGTCGCGAATAGGGGTTGGGCCGGAAATAACGTCGAATTCCTTGTTGTGCAACGCACGGCGGGTGGTTTCCGAGAGGACTTTCGCCACATCTTCGCGGGAGATATCACCAAAATCCTTTAACTTTTCGGCAATTTCCACTTTCTCCAGGGGCGGCTCCTCGGTGAGTCGGCCCGGGCGGACGATGGTGTAGTTGAGCCCGCTGGCACGCAGGTGGTCGTCGGCCTTGCCCTTGGCAATGAAGTAATGATGCAGCTTCTCCGGGCCGGATTCCGGGTCATCGGCGCGCATGGAGCTGACCATGATAAACCGCCCTACCCCTTGCGCTTTGGCCTGGTCGATCAGGCTGATGGCACCGTTCTGGTCCACATCGATGGTTTTCTCCGGGCCGGTATGGGGGCCGGAACCGGCGGTGAAGATGACCACATCCTGGCCTTCCAGGGCCTCACTGCAGTCACCCTCCAGATCTGCCTCCACGACTTCATGGGCACCCAGTAACGCCAGGTCGGCTTTCTGGCTGAGATCACGGACCATGGCCCGCACCTGGATATTGTCGGCCACCAGATGAGGAATCAGGCGACGGCCGATTTTACCGTTGGCACCGGCGATCAGGACTTTCATGGGGGCTCCTTCCTTGTCATGACTGGTAGTCCAGTGATGGTGGGTTGGGGATGGATTTCAAGGGGGAGAGGATAACGGGAGCCATTGAAAGGGGCCCCCAGTAAAGTCTGAAAGGCAACACGAAGAGCAGGCGGTACGCTCCGTTACCCGCCAATTCGCTTTGCGAGCAAAGTTATTCGCTACGCTCACCCTCCGGGCCGCCTTTCAGGCGTTACTGCGCTTCGCTTGTTCCAACGAGTGAGGGGCTTCAGAACTGGCGTTGGAGCCTTGCTCGCAAGGCGAAGGGCCAGTCACCTCGGCGGGTTATTCATCCCACTGCTGAGGCACTTCCTGCAGCTCTTCCAGGTTGTAGCCCCGGTCGCGGGCGATGTCCTTCAGCTTGCTGAGGGTGGCATCGCTGATCTGTGGCTGACGGGCCATGATCCACAGGTAATCCCGTTTTTCGCGGCCAATGATGGTGGTCTGGTAGTCCTCGTCCACGTAGAGCACGCGGAAGTCCGCCTTGAAAGGCCAGATAAAGCGCATGCCCCAGATGGCCGGATCCACGTCACTGACGAAGCCGGTGGGGGTCATCCGCTTGAATTCCCCATCAAAGCCACCCTTGCGGAAGGTGAAGGTAGTGGCGATCTTGTTGGGGCCGATGCGTTTGTAGTTTTCCACCGCATTGTAGGCGCCCTTTTCCGGCAAGGTGGGGATGTTGGCGATCACGTACCAATCGCCCATGAAACGGTCCAGGTTCAGATTATCGGCAATCTGAATCGGGTCTTGCGGGTGGGTTTGGCAGGCTTGCAGCATGATCAGACTCACAATGATTACGATGCGGCGCATTGGGGATCTCCTTTATTCAAAGCATGCCGCAAGCCGGGACAAGGCAAGGTGAATGCGTTTTAGAGGGAGCGGTCTGGTGAGACACCGGATGGCCGATATCCTGAAGGGGATGCTGTAGGAGCTATGCTTGCATGGCGAACCGGGCTGGGGTTGTTCGCCATGCAAGCATAGCTCCTACAACTACAGCGGCTTAAGAGCATTAACGGGGGCCTGTGATCACCTCCCCTGGCCGCAATGTGTTTTGCCGCACCTGCAACGCTCAAGCTTACGCACTACCCCGCCTTCTTCCGGCGCTTGGGGACTTTGGCGGGCTCCACGGTTACCGGGATGCCATTGAGCTGGGCCATGGCGGTGACGGCTTCGACCCGGTTGCTGCCGATAATGTCGTTGACGCTCTGCCCCGCCACCCGGCGGGCGACGCCCAGTTTCACGCCTTCGCGGTCGTGCCCCCAGCCGTGGGGCACACTGATGACACCGGGCATGATGTCGTCGCAAACCCAGGCCGGCAGGGTCAAGGTGCCGGACGGGGTGCTGACCACCAGGTCGTCACCGTCGGCCACGGCCAGCCGCTCGGCATCTTCCGGGTGAATCATCACGTTACAACGTCCCTTTCCTTTCACCAGCCGCTGGCTGTTGTGCATCCAGGAGTTGTTGCTGCGGATGTGGCGACGGCCAATCATCAGCATCTGGTCCGGCGCCACCGGCCTGGGGGCAGGCAGGCCCTGCAGGGCACGGAAATAGAGGGCCGGCACCAGATTGATGCGCTGGTCCCGGGTGTACAATCGCTCGGGAAGCATGGGCTCCAGCGGGCCGAGATCGATACCGTGGGGCTCGGCGAGGAGCTTTTTCAGGGTAAGCCCCTTGCGCTGCCCTTTAAGCACCTTCCAGGCCACTGTCGGCAAGGAATGCAGCCCGTCCCGGCGCAAGTCATCCAGCACCTTGCCAGCGGTACCGTATGGGCCCAGTCGCAGGCCCAGGTCCACCAGGCCGCGGTCACCCAGCTTGCGGACAAAACGGTCGGTGGCGGTGATTTGCAGGCGGGTTCTGCGATCCCGGGCGCGCAGGCGGTTCAGCCTTGTGGTCAGACCATTGAGGATTTCCCAGTCGTGGAGGGATCCTTCCGGCTTGGCCACGAGCGGTGGCGTGAACTTCACCACGTTGCGCACCGCCACGGCCTGGAAGATGGGATCAAACTGGGCATGCTCCAGCTGGCCGGTGGGCGGCAGGATGATATCGGCGTGGCGGGTGGTTTCGTTGATGTAGAAGTCGATGCTGACCATGAAATCCAGTTGCCCCAGGGCCTTGTCCAGCTTGCGGCCATCCGGGCAGGACAACACCGGATTACCGGCATGGGACACAAAGGCTTTCACCTGCCCCTTGCCCGGGGTGAGCATTTCATCGGCCAGGGTGGTCACCGGGAATTCGCCACCGAATTCCGGGTATCCGTGGACCCGGCTGCGGTAGCGATCGAAACTGCCGGTGTCGCCGCTGAGGGCACCCAGGGCCACGATGTCGAAGGCGGGCTTGGTGAACATGACACCGCCTTCCCGGTCCAGGTTGCCGGTGAGGATGTTGATGAGATAGACCAGCCAGGCGCTGAGGGTGCTGTGGGCACTGGTGGTGACGCCCACCCGGGAGTAGATAGCCGCACGGGGTGCCGCGGCGATGTCGCGGGCCAGCTTGCGAATGGCACCCGCGGTCATGCCCACGGTCTCGGCCACTTTTTCCGGTGTCCAGTTCACCACCAGGCGGGCCAGATCCTTTTTGCCATCGAGTATGGGGTCCAGCTTGCCGGGCGCCACCAGCAGCTCCTCGAACAACACCTGGGCAATGGCCAGCAACAGGTACACATCGGTACCGGGGCGGACAAAATGGTGCTCGTCGGCCATTTTGGCGGTCTCGGTGCGGCGCGGATCGACGACCACCACCTTGCCCCCGCGTTTCTGCAGGGCCTTGAGGCGCCCTTTCACGTCCGGCACGGTCATGATGGAACCATTGGAGGCCAACGGGTTACCGCCGATGATCAGGAAGTAATCGGTGCGGTCCACATCCGGGATGGGAAACAGAGCCTGGTGGCCGAATAGCTGCCAGGTGGCCAGTTGGTGAGGTAGCTGATCGGCGGACGTGGCGCTGTAGCGCTGGCGGCTGCGCAGGGCCTTGACGAAGGGCAACAGGGTAAAGAGCGCGCCATGGTTATGGGCGGTGGGGTTGCCGAAGTACAGCGCCACCGAATCCTTGCCATGCACTTCCTGGATGTTGTGCAGGCGCCGGGCGGTCTCGTCCAGGGCCTCATCCCAGCTGATCGGCACCCAGCCGTCGGCGGTGCGTTTCACCGGATGGCGCAGGCGGTCCGGATCGTGGTGCAGGTCCTGCAGGGCCACGGCCTTGGGGCAGATATGGCCCCTGCTGAACGGGTCGTCCTTGTCTCCCCGGATGGCCAGAATCTCATCGCCGCGATGCTCGATCTCGATGCCACACATGGCTTCGCAGAGATTGCAGGTGTGGTAATGCGTCTGTTTCATCCTTGACCTCGTCCTGGCGCTTTGGCTTGGAGTGTTCTTGATAACAGAGGCGCACAGAGGATGCCATGACTTAATCGGAAACGACCCCCCACCGTGAAACCGTTGGAGCCTTGCTCGCAAGGCGAAGGGTTCCGTTGCCTGCCCCCGCCGGGAATTCGCTTTGCGAGCAAAGCTCCAACGGTGGATTCGTGATTCGCTCGGAATGGGGGGGCCGGATCGTTGGTGCCTTGCTCGCAAGGCGAAGGGCCCCGTTACCCACCCCGGGCGTGAATTCGCTTTGCAAGCAAAGCTCCAACGGCGGATTCGTGATTCGCTCGGGATGAGGAGGTCCGGATCGTTGGAGCCTTGCTCGCAAGGCGAAGGGCCCCGTTACCCGCCACGGGCGTGAATTCGCTTTGCAAGCAAAGCTCCAACGGCAGATTCGTGATTCGCTCAGGATGGGGAGGTCCGGATCGTTGGAGCCTTGCTCGCAAGGCGAAAGGCTCCGCTGCCCGCCACGGGCGTGAATTCGCTTTGCAAGCAAAGCTCCAACGGCGGATTCGTGATTCGCTCGGGATGAGGAGGTCCGGATCGTTGGAGCCTTGCTCGCAAGGCGAAGGGCTCCATTAACTGACATAGCCAGTGTCTTCACTCACCGCGACAATTTATAGCCAGGCCGCATCCCAATAAGGGTACTCCCCTACACGCTCAACCAATCCCGCCCGGAGCGGGTTGGCGATGACATAGCGAGCGATAGGCAAGAGATCCTCATCCGAACGTAAGGCGCGGTCATGAAACCCCTTTTGCCAGAGATTAACTTCCACCAGACGAGAACATTTACCCTTGAACATCCTGACCGTCTGCTCAAGTGAATATTTGCCATTGAGGCAAAACAGCCAGTGGCAGTGATCCGGCATCACCACAAAACACCAAGTGTGGCTGGCTCCCATACGGTCAAGACTCTGGATTGTCCGGCAAGCCTCTCGGGCCGGGAGATGATTGGCAAAGTGGGGATATCTATGGCGGGTCGTACATGTCACCAGATAGACCTGGCCGGTAATAGATACGCGCCCTCCTCTCAAGCGCTGTGTTTGATATCGATATGTCATACCGAAATCATCGCCGTAGATGAAAGCGTAAACGACAGCAGAATGGACCAAACGCTGTAGGTCAGTTGAGATAATCGACGTAATCCACGGCTGAGGTTCGCCTTGCGAGCAAGGCTCCAACGGCTTCGCTGGCCTGCCAGAGTAGTTCACGCGGCGGGTAGGTAGTGCTGGAGTTGCGAGGGGTAACAGGTCAAAACAAAAAAAGCCGCCCATTTGCGTGGGCGGCAATGCTTCAAGATTGAGGGGGAGAAGTTACTTCGCGTACGGCAGGGATGAGTGATGCAGGTTGATCAGCAGCTCATCATCCACATGCGTATAACCGAAGCTGTATTCTACTTTGACTTCTTCACCCTCGACGGTGGTGAAGAAGTAATTTCCCATGGCAATGGCCTGATTGCCGTTAATGATCACTTCTTCATTTTCAAAGCGGACATTGGTCCAGGGCTTGATGGCGAAGCCCTTGTCTTCTTCGATCATGCCACCGACGAAGTAGCTCAGTGCTTCATCAACGTCACCACGGAACTGGTCGTCGGCTGCCAAGGTAGGCTTGAAGGCTACCGAGCCATGGTCATACGCGTACAGGTCATCAATCAGTTCTTTTGCCGCTTCGGTGTAATCACCACCATCAGTTTTGACTTTACCGATTTCAACAATGCCTTCGCCCCATTTTTTCTGGGCCTCGATGATGTCTGCCTCCGAAATGCCGGAAGCGTAGACAGAAGCGGAAAAAAGAGACAAAGCCGAGAAAGTGAATAGAGACTGAATTTTCATGAATTGACTCCTGTTAAGTTTCAGGAGTTACTCTATCGACACAGCCATGAACAGGTACTTTAGGCAACATTAACAGAAGATTAACGTTGATCAGAATTCGAGACTCGGTACCCAACGCCACGGACGGTTTCGATAAAAGAGCCATCGTCATTCAATTTGACGCGTATTCGGCGAATATACACATCGACAATATTTGTCATGGGGTCTTCGCTGTTTGACCAAACTCGCGACAATATCTTCTCTCTCGAAAGAACCTTGCCCTGGTTAGTCAAAAAGTATCTTAGAAGATCAAACTCCATTTGTGTCATCTTGACCACAATGTTGTTTTTCCACACCAGACGCTGGTCGACATCCATGACAACATCACCCGACTTCAGCAAGTCTTCAGCATGCTGGGAAAACCGTCGGGAGAGCGCCTCTATCCGCGCAAGAAGCTCCTCAAAATCAAAGGGTTTGCCCAGGTAATCATCCGCTCCGGACCTTAACCCCAGAATTCTGTCTTCAGTATCATCCAGGGCTGTGAGCATCAAGACTTTGGTTTCCGGCTTTTTTTCCTTGATTTTAGTCAGAACATACATGCCATCTTTTTTGGGTAGCATACGGTCCAGGATAACCAACTCATAATCGCCAGAAAGGCAAGCCTGCAGGGCTTTCTCTCCATCCGAAGCCACATCGCAAAAATACCCCTCAGCCTTGAGCCCCCGGAATAAAAAAGAAGCAAGCCTTTCTTCATCTTCTACGATAAGAATCTTCATACACTCTCTTCACAAGGCAGCTCAATCTCAATGGAGGTCCCTTTGCCCAAATCGCTCTCAAGATTAATTTTCCCTTCATGGGCATCAATGATCGATTTGGCAACAGCCAGGCCCAGCCCAACCCCCTTACTTCGGGATGAGGATCTTCCTCCTCGGTAGAAACGCTCAAAGACAAAAGGAATGTCCCGTGGATCGATGCCAACGCCATCATCAGTAACACGAACAACCGCCTTGTCCTGTTGCTTCATAACAGACACCTTCACTGATGACCCTTCACCAGCGTAAGAAAGGGCATTCTCTACCAGTATGATAAAAAGCTGCTTTATCCTGTCTGGGTCAATGACCGCGAAAACCGGCACCGGATAACTTGCCTCAAGAGAGGCATCATTCTTGTCTGCCAGGGATCGCATATCACGGATAACTTCATCTGCCAAAGCCGTGATTTCAACATTACGCTTGTCAATACGCATGGTGCCAGAGTCTGTGCGCGCCACAAACAATAGATCATCAACCAGGTGCGACAATGATATTGCCTGTTCATGGATACAGGTAAGTGCATCCTGATAATCCCTCACATCCCTGTCTGAGTGACGTAATGCCACCTGCGCTTCACCCCGGATGATAGTGAGCGGTGTCCTGAGCTCATGGCTGATGTCCGCAAGAAAGCTACGTCTGACTGAGTCACTCTTGGCCAGCTCTGCATTCACCGCCATCAATTCTGTTGTTCTTTGTGAAACTTTATACTCCAGTTCCAGACGCGCCTGATCTTCAGACAAGTGCTGGATCTGTAATTTCTCGGTCATGACGTTAAATAGAACCGCTATCTGGTCAAATTCTCTGTCGAAGCCGCGAGGAACCCTGTATGAAAAGTCCCCTTTACCAATTGCATCTGCCGCATCACTGATTGCTGAAAGCGGCCGGGTTACGGAATTGACCAGAACCCATACTCCCACTCCCATCAAAACAACCGCGAGAAAACCCAGCCCAATCGAAACCCAGAATATGGTTACATTCATGGCATCAATGCGCGCATTGAATGCTTTGACTACATTAGTTTGTCGAACAACCGCGGAATTAATGGAGTCTCTGAATTCAACATCGATCTTTTCTTCGAGAATAAACTTCATCTCATTTTCAATTTCACTCAGTGGTAGCTTGGAGATACCTTCAAGTGAATAGATAATTGAATCGATGATTTTCTCAAGGTCATCTGTATCCTCTATAGTGCCCTGAGTATATTCCTCTCCTGCTGTTTCTCTTTGCTGGCGCTCCAGAACCTTGATTTTCCCCAGGGATTCAGAAACCAGCGCCCTTTTGTTTCTCACTTTTGCCTGATTTGCCTGGTCCCCGAAGAGAATCTCGTCGGTAAGCTGTTTGAAAAGACGATAAGAGGTACTGGATAGCTTGAGGTGTTCAGAAAGCAGAGAGTTTGCCATATTGATCTGCTGGATCTGCTTCGCGGTCACAAAGGATGACCAAACGATAGTAATCACCGCCAGCACAACGAGAACAATACTCAGGAAGGAAAAGGCAACAATTTTTCTTTTGTACACATTTGTTCCCCAATATCACTCTCACGACCCCAGTTTGGGCTCAGGGTGGAGGCCAGTAAACCCGCAGGCACGACTCTCAGGCATCAAGGAGAGACGCCTTCTGACAGAAACCAATAATCCTTACCGGCAGGCAAGAATAATCCGAACAGCTGCCTGTACAGGGAACCCATCCGCTTCCAAACAAAAAAATCGAGCCCCAAAGGAGGCTCGATTCTAGAAAATACCCTGAATCAGGGCAAGACTGCGTCAATAGACTTGTTAAGACATGCTTTAGAATGCCATCTGGGCACGCAGGGCCACCTGATTGGACTCATCACCAGTGAGGGTATTCTCACCCATCACGTAGTTAAGCATGAAGCGCATGGCAGGGTTGAGGTAGTAATTCACGCCAACACTGGTCGTTTCTGCTTCCAGGTCTGTTACATCCTTGTTTTCAATGTAGTCATATCGTGCGGTCAGCTGGACAATGTTGTTGCCTTTAGCAGTGGTAAAGACACCTTTGCTGGACTTGTACGGCTTCATTTGACCAGTCAGCGTATACGCACCCTGGATGTAGTAGGTTTGAACCTCTTCATCATCACCAGTGGCATTGCCAAAATCTGCAATGGCATATTCAGCCTGCGCAAACACAGGGCCCGCTGAAATGGCGGCTTCAAGACCAACAGTGTTGACACTTTCGCCTTCTGTGGTCAGAGCGATCGTCTCGCTGGGGCCACGGCGGCCCACATAGTCAGCCTCGGCTTCGAAAGCGGTGGTCATGCTGTTGGCATTTTCCACAGAGTAGGAAGCACCCATGTGCACTACCATGTTGTCTTGCATGATCGGTGCAAATGTCGCCCGGGCAGAACCGCCCAGACCCTCGTTACGGTTATCCCCAGCTGACTTGGTATTGAAACCCGCTACACCCAGGGTGTACTGGTCATCAGAGATCAAATAGCCAACACCTTGCTGGAACTGACGCCCGTTGTAGATACCCGTGGCGGAAGCGTAAGGACGCTCCATCATCAGAATATCGTTGGAGCTGGTGATTTCTTCCATGCTTCTGTAAGGCTTGAACTGACCAATAGTCAGTTTACCGGGACCGACTTTGGTGTAGATGTTCATGTCACGGAAACCGGTACCCGTGGTGCCACTTTGACCGGCAAAGTCATTTTCAAAGACATAGCCCCAGTTATACAGCTTGCCCTTCAGGGTGATACGGGCACGACGAAACTCAGAAGTACTTGTTGAATCAGTCAGGTCGTTATCAAAAGCATAAGCATCGAAATGAATACGACCACCAACAGAACCCTCGAAGGAGCCGTCAGAGGATACAATTTTCAGATTGCCGCGCGTAGACGCTTCGTCTGCAATAACCATTGCCGGGCTGGCAACAGCCGCCCCGACCAAAACTGCTAACATTTGCTTCTTCATTTGGTTCTCCCTCAATCAGGCAATTCAGACGTTTTAAACAGTACTGCTTATCCCTGCGCAAACAGGCTTTGTTACTGCTTGGTGGCGCAGTATGGGGAGTTAGCGTGACGGAAAAGTTGCTCTAATGTGAAGTTTTTATTTCAGCGGGAACTTTTGGGCAGTGAACACAGCAACGTGCTTTCTATCAAGCCGTTGTAACAGTAGGAGTTCCCTTCCAGGGGGCGAACCGCGCGTTGCGCGGAAATCGTCGCAGGACGACGAGGAGTACCACGACTCGACAGGTTTATCAGCAGGCGATAGGCAAACGCTGCTACTTCTTTTCCTCGCCAAGGCTCGGATTCGCACCCCAAGCGGTGCTCCTACAGCGGCTCCGTAGACATCCTTTTTGCCTTCTGCCAGGCAGCCTCCAGGCTATCGTCGTCGAGGGTGTCGAGCGGTTCTGGCTGGTCCTGCTCCATTTGTCGGAAGCGGCGTTCGAATTTGGCGGTGGCCTTGCGCAGGGCCTGTTCCGGGTCCAGCTTCAGGTGGCGGGACAGGTTGACGAGGGTGAACAGCACATCGCCGAATTCATCCTCGATGGCGGCCCGCTCGCCGCTGGCCATGGCCTCATCCAGTTCCGCCAGTTCATGGTCTACCTGGCGGCGTACCGGGGGTGTTTCCGGCCAGTCGAAGCCCACCTTGGCAGCTTTCTTCTGGACTTTGGCTGCCCGCTGCAGGGCCGGCAGGCCGGCGGGGACGCCATCCAGGGCGCTGTCATGGGCGCGGCCCTTGGCCGCCCTCTCCTGTTGCTTGATGGCCTCCCAGTTGACCTTCACGGCGGCTTCGTCGGCGGCGTCCGACTCGCCGAACACATGGGGGTGACGGCGCACCATCTTGTCGCACAGCACCTGAACCACCTGATTGAAATCGAACAGGCCCTTTTCCCGAGCTATCTGGGAATGAAACACCACCTGCAACAACAAATCCCCCAGCTCTTCCTTCAACTCCGGGTAATCCCGCTGGGCAATGGCCTCCGCCACCTCGAAGGCTTCCTCGATGGTATAGGGGGCGATGGAATCGAAATCCTGCTTCACATCCCACGGGCAGCCGGACTCCGGGTCGCGCAGGCGGGACATTATGGATAGCAGGGTTTCGATGTTAGGCATGCTTTCCTCTGTTGGTAGCGGCCGTGCTTGTGAAATTGCAGCGTAGAGTAGTTAACAGTGAATAGTGAACAGTTAACAGCGCGCGGGCTATCGTTATTGTGTTTGCATGCGATGAGGCCGCGCTCAAATACTGGGCGCGGCCTCGGCATTGCAAAACAGGAAATCCTGTCCCGCGAACTATTAACTATTCATTGTTAACTATTCACTATTTTTTATACCGCCGCACCTCAAGCACACCCTTCAGCTGGTCCATCTTGGCCAGCACCTTGCCCAGGTTGCCGAGGGTGGCGATTTCCAGGGTGAGGAGCATGGTGGCGGTGTTGTCGTCCTGGTGGGACTGGGTGTGAACGGCGGTGACGTTGACCTTCTCGTTGGCCAGTACCGCGATCACGTCCTTGAGCAATCCCTGACGGTCCCAGGCGCGCAGGAAAATATCCACCGGGTAGGTGATGCGGTCGGCTTCCCCCCAGGTGACTTCGATCACCCGGTTGGGGTCATCGCCCTGCATGGCCAGCAGTTTTTCACAGTCGGCCCGGTGCACCGTGACACCGCGGCCGTGGGTAATGAACCCCATCACCGGGTCGCCGGGAACCGGCTGGCAGCAACCGGCCATGTGGGTCAGCAGGTTGCCCACGCCCTGAATGGTCACATCGCCGGATTTCGAGGCCTTGGGCTTGGAGAGCACCAGGTCCAGCTCCCGCTGGCTGTCGTCCGGCTGCAGGGACTGGACCTGGTTGACCACATGCCCCGGGCGCAGGTCACCGGCCCCCAGGGCCGCCAGCACATCGTCGCCGGTCTTCAGGTTCAGGTGCGGTGCCAGAGTATCCAGGTCCACCTTTTCCAGGGCCAGGCGGGACATCTCCTTTTCGAGCATGGCCTTGCCCTGGGTGATGTGCACATCACGATCCTGGCGCTTGAACCACTGGTGGATGCGCGCCCGCGCCGAGGAGGTGGCCACATAGCCCAGTGACGGCGTCAACCAGTCGCGGCTGGGGCCGCCCTCCTTGGCAGTGAGGATGGTGACCTGCTCGCCGGTGTTGAGGGTGTAGTTCAGCGGCACGATGTGGCCATTGATCTTGGCCCCCCGGCAGCGGTGCCCCACTTCGGTATGGATGTGATAGGCAAAGTCCACCGGGGTGGCGCCGGCCTCCAGGTCCACCACGTGGCCATCCGGGGTGAACACATAGACCCGGTCGCTGACCAGGCCATGGCGCAGCTCGTCCACCATGGTGTCCGGGCTGTCCTCGCCCAGCTCCTCGTGCCATTCGAGTACCTGGCGTAGCCAGGCAATCCGCTGTTCGTAGTCGCTGACACCGCTCTTGCCCTTCTTGGCGCCTTCCTTGTAACGCCAGTGGGCACAGACGCCCAACTCCGCCTCTTCGTGCATGTTGAAGGTACGGATCTGGACTTCCAGCATCTTGCGTTCCGGACCCACCACCGCCGTGTGCAGGCTCTGGTAGCCGTTGGCCTTGGGGCTGGCGATATAGTCGTCGAACTCCTTGGGCACGTGTTGCCACAGGGAATGGACGATGCCCAGGGCGGCGTAGCAGTCGCGCAGCTCCGGCACCAGTACCCGCACGGCGCGCACGTCATAGACTTCGCCGAATTCCAGATGCTTTTTCTGCATCTTCCGCCAGATGCTGTAGATATGCTTGGCCCGGCCGTGGACTTCGGCGCCGTGGATGCCGTTTTTCTCCAGGTAGCCGCGCAGTTGCTCCAGCACATTGTCGATGTACTGTTCCCGGTCCAGGCGTTTTTCATCCAGCAGCTTGGCGATCTTCTTGTAGGCGCCGGGTTGCAGATAGCGGAAGGACAGGTCCTCCAGCTCCCACTTGAGCTGCCCGACCCCGAGGCGATGGGCCAGGGGCGCATAGATATCGAAGATTTCCTGGGCCACCTTGCGCTGACGCTCGGGCTCGGATTCCTTCACGGCGCGGATGATCACGGTCCGCTCGGCCAGCTTCACCAGGGCCACGCGCACGTCGTCGACCATGGCCACCAGCATTTTGCGCATGTTGTCGAGCTGGCCGTCCTGCTGGCCGAGCACCGCCTTGCGGGTGGGGTTCAGGTTGGTACTGATGGCGGCCATGCGCAGCACGCCTTCGATCAGGCGGGCCACATCCGGGCCGAATTCTTTCTCCACTTCCGGCAGGGAGATCTGCCCTTCGCGCACGGAGCGGTAGAGAATGGCTGCGGGCAACACATCGGTATCGGCGCCCAGGTCCACCAGCACTTCGGCCATTTCCAGGCCGATATCCAGGCAGCCCTTGCCATAGGGCCAGTGGCGACCGGCCGCTTCCCCGGCCATCTGGCACTGTTCCGCCCGCTCACAGGCCTGCTCCAGTGCCTCGCCGTTACGTACCGGGGCCCGGGTGTCCAGGTTCGCCAGCCAGTCACGCCAGTGACCGGTGCTGCCTTCTGTGGGACGGCGTACCGTTACCATGTGCTTTCCTTCTGGTTTAGGTGGCGAGCCAAGGCTGAGACCACCCTCGTTGGCGCCTGAAAAGCCTGGCGCCAACGGCTCACATCATTTCTTTTCGAACACCGCGATGGATTCCACGTGGGTGGTGTGGGGGAACATGTCCATCACCCCCGCCGCTTTAAGACGGTATCCCAGGGCGGTGAGTTCCCCGGCATCGCGGGCCAGGGTGGCCGGGTTGCAGGACACATAGACGATCCGCTTTGCACCAAACCGGGGCATCAATTTCACCATCTCCAGCGCGCCGGTGCGCGGTGGGTCAATCAGGATACGATCATATTTGCGATTGGCCCAGCTCTGCCCGGCCACATCCTGACTCAGATCCCAGGCGTGGAATTCCAGGTTTTCCAGGCCATTGCGGCGGGCATTCTCGTAGCCGCGCTCCACCATCGCCTTGCTGACTTCCACTCCCACCACCTTGCCGGCCCGCTTTGCGGCCGGAATGGTGAAATTGCCCAGACCACAAAACAGGTCGAGCACGGTGTCATCGGGGGAGATGTCCAGCAAATCCAGTGCCAAGGGCACCATCTTGCGGTTGATCTCCGCGTTGACCTGGGTGAAGTCCGTGGGGTGAAAGGCCAGCTCCACATCGGCGGAGGGGTGGCGGTAGTACAGGCGCTCCTCGTTCTCCGCCCCGGTGAGGGCCGGCCAGATGCGGTGCACGGTGCTTTCGTTGCCCGGTTGCAGGTACAGGTGCCAGCCCAGCGGCTGACAGAAATCCAGGAAGGCCTGCTGGTCTTCATCGGGCAGCGGGTCCAGATGGCGGATGATCAGCGCCACATCCTCATCGCCGGCGGCCAGTTCGATCTGCGGGATGCGGCTGCGGCTCTTGAGGCCGTGCATCAGGGTACGCAGATCGGACAGGCGATGGCCCACGGACGGAATCAGCACTTCGCACTGCTGCAGCTGGGCGATGAAGCTGTTGCGCTTTTCCCGGAAGCCCACCAGGGTTTCGTCCTTGGCTTCCACATATTTCACGCCCATGCGGGCCTTGCTGCGATAGCCGGTGACCGGGCCGCTGAGTGGCGGCAGCCACTCTTTCGGTTCCAGGCCGCCAAAGTGCTGGAGCTGCTCACGCAGTACCGCTTCCTTGCGGGCGATCTGCACGTCCGGGTTCATGTGTTGCAGGCTGCAGCCACCGCACAGGGTGCTGTGCTGGCAAGGGGGCTCCACCCGATCCGGGGAGGCGCGCACGATCTCCACCGCCTTGCCCTCGTCGAACTTGCGGCGCATGTAGGTGAACTTGAACATCACCTCTTCGCCGGGCAGAGCGTTGTCGATAAAGGTGGTCTTGCCATCACGACGGGCAATGCCGCGGCCGTCGTGGCTGAGCGATTCAATGCTGGCGGGCTCCGGGGTTTCCGGTAACTGCTTGCGTTTTCGGGCCATGAGATCTCTTGTCATCGATTATGTTGTTGGAGCCTTGCTTGCAAGGCGAAGGGGTAAACTGGGACCTTCGCCTTGCAAGCAAGGCTCCAACGAATTTGTGGGAGGGCTTGTTAACCCTGCCAGGCTTCCAGGAAGCCCAGAAAGTGCGGATGGCCTTCGGCTTTCAGGTAGTCCTGCAAGAGGGTCAATTCCTGTTCGTAGCCGGTGGGGTCCAGCTCGCCGCGCATCAGCTGGAAGCGCAGGTAGACCAGCCAGGTGTTGAGCACATCGGTCTCGCAGTAATCACGAATACCCTTGAGGTTGCCTTCCTGGAAGGCGTCGAACACCTTGCCACCGCTCATGCCCATCTTGCCGGGGAAGCCCAGCAAGGTGGCGATCTGGTCCAGCGGGGCATTGGCCCGGGCGTTGAACAGGGCCAGCTGGTCCATCAGGTCCAGGTGGCGCTGGTGGTAACGGCTCAGGTAATTGTTCCATTTGAAGCTGGAGTCTTCGTTACCGGTTTCCCAGTAACGGCGGGCCTGAACACCATGCTTGAGGGCCCGATAATGCAACACCGGCAAATCAAAGCCCCCACCGTTCCAGCTCACCAGATTGGGGGTGAAGCGGTCGATGCCATCGTAGAAGCGCTCGATCAGCTCTTTTTCACTGCTGTCCTCGTCGCCCAGGGACCAGACCTTGATGCCCTGGGTTGAGCGCAGCACCACAGAGATGGCAACGATACGATGCAGATGCAGGCGCAGGAATTCGGTGCCGTTTTCCTGGCGGCGCAGATTCAACAGGGCACTGGCGGTGTCCTTGTCACTGAGGCCATCCAGATCGTAAATGCGGCGTCCGCCGTCCAGATCGGGGATGGTTTCGATGTCGAATACCAGTACGTTCATTCAGCTCTCCAAAATGGCAAGGGCCCGCTTCAGGTGGCGGGCATCCAGCGTCAGGCTTGTTGCTGGAACACCCCGGTGGACAGGTAACGGTCGCCACGGTCGCAGATGATGGCCACGATGACGGCGTTCTCCAGTTCTTCGCTCAGGCGCAACGCCCCGGCCACGGCACCGCCGGAGGAGACACCACAGCTGATACCCTCTTCCCGGGCCAGCCGGCGCATGGTGTGCTCGGCCAGGGCCTGATCCATGTCGATGACCCGGTCCACTCGGGAATCATCGTAGATGGACGGCAGGTACTCCTTCGGCCAGCGACGGATGCCGGGAATGGAAGAGCCTTCGGTGGGTTGCAGACCGATGATCTGGATATCCGGGTTCTTTTCCTTCAGGAACATGCTGCAGCCCATGATGGTGCCGGTTGTGCCCATGGAACTGACAAAATGGGTAACGCCACCCTGGGTATCGCGCCAGATTTCCGGGCCGGTGCTTTCGTAATGGGCCATGGGATTGTCCGGGTTGGCGAACTGGTCCAGCACCCTGCCCTCACCCCGGGCCTGCATGGCCTGGGCCAGATCTCGGGCGCCTTCCATGCCTTCTTCCTTGCTCACGGAAATCAGCTCGGCGCCGTAGGCAGCCATGGCGTCGCGGCGTTCCTGGCTCTGGTTGGCGGGCATGATCAGTTTCATGCGGTAGCCGCGCATGGCAGCGGCCATCGCCAGGGCAATGCCGGTGTTACCACTGGTGGCTTCGATCAGGGTATCGCCGGGCTTGATCTCGCCGCGGGCCTCGGCCTTCATGATCATGTTCAGGGCCGGGCGGTCTTTCACCGAGCCTGCCGGATTGTTGCCTTCCAGCTTCACCAGAATGGTATTGGTGGTGTCGCCCGGCATCCGCTGCAGGCGAACCAGGGGCGTATTGCCCACGGTCTGTTCGATGGTTTTATGGTTCATGGCGCGCATTGTACCTAAAAGCTGGCACGGGGGAGACTCCCCAAAGGTGATCACTACAGGAGCGAGTTACGAGGAGCGAGTTACGAAAAGCAAAACCGGTTTTATACCTTTCGCTCCCCGTAACTCGTACCTCGACACTCTATTCCATAGCCATACACGTCTGATGCCAGCGAAAAAGCGGCTCTGATACCGATGAGTCCAACAACAACAGGCGTTTTCTCCGTGTCCTCTGTGGCCTCAGCGGTGAAACAGGGTTCGGCAAAATGGCCGGGTTCGTGGCAGTGACCGGCATCTCGGGCATAATGGGCGAAAACAACAGCAACGACGGGGATTCATGGTCAACCAAAGCCTTCGCTCACGCCTGATGTTCATGACCATTCTGCCCGCTCTGATGGCGGCACTGGTGGTCGGCGGTTATTCCCTGGTGAGCCGGCTGGTGGACGTGCGCGATACCAATGCCCAGCGCCAACAGCTGGTGACCGACAGCTTTGCCGCCCGCCTGGAGAGCACCCCCGCCTCCGATACCGCCCGCCAGCAACAGCTGCTTCGCCAGTTACTGGAAGCCAGGGACGTGCGCGCCGCCACGCTGGAATTCGAGGATGATCGCCCTGCCCTGCATGCCGGGCCAAGACTGCGGCCGGTGACCGCTATCAATCAGGACCATGCCGGCCAGCGACGGGTGACCGACACCAGTTGGCAACTGACCCGGGATATCAACCCGGGGGAACCGGCCAGACTGACCGTAGAGTTCACCCGCCAGGGACAATATGTGTCGACGCTGGAGGGGCTGATTACCCTGATTATGGTGATGGTGGCGCTGATGTTGCTGACCCTGGTGCCGGCACTGCGTTTTTCCCGGCAGCTGACCAGCCCGATCGGGGAAATGGTGGACGCGGTGCAGCGGATTCGCGATGGCGACCTGAGCATGGCCATTCATACCCAGGCAAAAGGCGAGCTGGCAGAGCTGGAAACGGCCCTGCGCCAGATGGTGTCGGCGCTGGCGGATGCCCAGACCGAGCTGCAACAGAACGTGGACCAGGCCACTCAGGATCTGCGCGAAACCCTGGAAACCATCGAGATCCAGAATATCGAGCTGGATATGGCCCGCAAGGAAGCACTCAAAGCCAGCCAGATCAAATCGGAATTTCTGGCCAACATGAGCCATGAAATCCGCACGCCGCTCAATGGCATTATCGGTTTCACCAAGTTGCTGGAGAAATCGGCCCTGAGCGCTCGGCAGCAGGACTATCTCGGCACAATCCACAAGAGTGCCGATTCACTGCTGGCGATCATCAATGACATTCTCGATTTCTCCAAGATCGAGGCGGGCAAGCTGTCCCTGGAGCACACCCCGTTGAACCTGCACGACCTGATTGAGGACGTGCAGACCCTGCTGGCACCCATGGCCCAGGAACGGGGCCTGGAGCAGGCAGCCATCATCTATTCGGATGTGCCGGTGAATCTGCTCGGGGATCCGCTGCGCATTCGCCAGGTACTGACCAATCTGCTCAGCAATGCCATCAAGTTCACCGAACAGGGCTCGGTGGTGGTGCGCGCCATGCTGGAGGAAGACCGTGGCGCGGAGGCCATCATCAAGCTGACGGTGACGGACACCGGTAACGGCCTGAGCCCGGAAGCCCAGAAGAATCTCTTCAGAGCCTTTACCCAGGCCGACCAGAGCGCCCGCCGCCAGGAAGGCGGCACCGGCCTGGGACTGGCCATCAGCAAACGTCTGGTGGAAGGCATGGGCGGCGAAATCGGTATCGACAGCAGCGAAGGCCAGGGCTCGACTTTCTGGTTCACGCTGCGTGCCGAGCGGGATCCCAAACAACGCCCTTCTGCCCATCTGGAACACTTCCGGGGCCGCACCGTGACCCTGGTGGAAACCGACGAGTATGGCCGCCTGGGCCTGTATCACATGCTCAGCCACTGGCAAATGCGTATCAACGAATACCATAGTCTGGATGCCTTGATGGCCGCGCTGGACCGGGGGGAGTTGATCAGCAGCGATTTCCTGATCGTCGGCCTGCCCGCCCACCCGGAAAAGCAGGCCATGCAGCCGGTGCTGGATAATCTGGCGGCTCTGGGCCAACCCCTGCTCGCCCTCAGCAACAACCCGGAAAGCGTCTGCCGCTGGCTTGAGCATTACCCCCACTGTCAGGTGCAAGGCAAGCCCGCCACACGTCAGCGCTTATTCAACGCCCTGATGGCCCTGAGCGGTGAATTGGAGGGCAAAGAACTGGATGCGAAGAGGGAAGATCCGCTGGCCTACCCGGTATCAGTGATGGTGGTGGACGACCACCCGGGCAACCTGAAACTGGCCCGGGTATTTCTGGAAGAGCTGGGCGCTACGGTTACCGCTTGCGACAGTGGTCAACAGGCACTGGATGCGTTCCGCGATCAGACATTCGATATGGTGTTCATGGATATCCAGATGCCCGGCATGGATGGCAAGACCACGGCCGCCAGAATGCGCGAACTGGAAGCCCCCGGCTGCCATACGCCGATTGTTGCCCTGACCGCCCATGCCCTGGAAAGTGAACGCCGGGATCTGCTCGACAGCGGCCTGGATGATTACCTGAGCAAACCGATTACCGAAGGGCAGCTTCGCCATACCCTGGAACAGTGGGTGATGGACCAACCTGGCGGCCCCCTTGCTGAGCCGGGAGAGGAAAGCGAGCCGGTCAGCGACAGGGTGTTCGATTCGGACCTGGCCCGCCGACGGGCCGGCGGCCGACAAGCGCTGGCCGATGAAATGCTGAAGATGCTGCTGGACAGTCTGGCGGAAGACCGGCCTGCCATTTCGTCCGCTTTTGACAGTGCGGATCAGGACGCCCTGCTGGAGCGTGTCCACAAACTCCACGGGGCAACCCGCTATTGCGGTACCCCCCGCCTGGAGCATGCTGCCAAGACTCTGGAAGAAGCCCTGAAAACCGGTACCGAACGGGAGGCACTGGCGTCGATGGTGTCCGCCCTGTGCGATGAGATCTGTGCGCTGGAGCAGTTGTGGCAGGATCAGGGGGAGGAGGCTGCTAGCTACTAGTTTCGAGTCGCGACGCGGGCTCGGCCGTGCAGGCTCGAAGTGCGTTGCCCGCGTTTGTAGGAGCGGCGCTCGCAGCGCGATTGGGGCCATCAGTACCCCTCACCCGTTGGAGCCATGCTCGCAGGCGAATAGGGTTGGGGTGGTACGAACCCGGTGTTACCTGGATGACCTGTCGAGCCCTGAGATTCCTGATCGCCCTGCGGTCGATTCCGTGCTTCGCACGGTTCGTCCCCTGGAAGGGAACTCCTACAGCGGCTTCGTAGACATTCCAGTATCAGGGAAACTTTCCGACCCTTCTTAAATCCTATTCAGTGTGGCTTGTAGCTAGACGCCAGCCCCTGTCACCTGGTCCATCAGCTCCCGCATACTGCGCACGGCTTCATCCAGACCGGAGATCACAGCCCGGGCAATGATGCTGTGGCCGATGTTCAGTTCGTTGATGCCGGGGATCGCCGCAATGGGCAAGGTGTTGTGATAATGCAGGCCGTGGCCGGCGTTGACCACCAGGCCCTGCTCCAGGGCATAGGCCACGCCGTCGCGGATTTTTGCCAGTTCCCGCTGTTCGCTGGCCGGGTCCGTGGCATCGGCATAGTGGCCGGTGTGGATTTCGATGGTGGGCGCCCCGCATTCGCGAGCGGCACGGATCTGCGCCGGGTCCGCGTCGATAAACAGGGAGACATCGATACCCGCTTCAGCCAACCGCTGGCAGCACTGGGCGACCCATGCCTGGTTACCCACTACGTCGAGCCCCCCCTCTGTGGTCAGCTCTTCCCGTTTTTCCGGCACCAGACAGCAATGGGCCGGCCGGATGCGGCAGGCTATCCCCACCATTTCCTCGGTGGCCGCCATTTCCAGGTTCATGCGGGTTTGCAGCGTCTGTGCCAGTAGTTCCACATCCCGGTCATTGATGTGGCGACGGTCTTCGCGCAAATGCACGGTAATCCCATCCGCCCCGGCCTGCTCCGCCACCAGGGCGGCCTGAACCGGTTCCGGGTAACGGGTGCCCCGGGCCTGGCGGAGAGTGGCGATGTGGTCGATGTTAACGCCGAGCAATACTCTGGACATGGTGCTTTGCCTTCATTTCGTCGGTTACCGTAGGAGCCATGCTCGCATGGCGAAAATTGTAGTCACGGGAAGCTGACACCTGATTCATCCCTTGCGAGTAACAGCCAGGGTACTTTCGCCATGCAAGCATGGCTCCTACAACGGATTCATTTCTCCCGAAACAGCTCACGGCTTTTCAGGGGTTTGTCTCCCAGGTGCGGGGCCAGCAATGCCCGGCACAGGTGGAGAGCGGTTTTGCGGGCTGCCGGCTGCCAGTCGCCATTGACGATGGCCAGTAAATCATTGCCATGGTACCCCTCACCAGCGGGCAACAGCCCCTGCTGCGGGTCCAGCAGATAGTATCCGTCAGGACGCACAGCCTCGCCGTGAATATCGTACCCCAGGGCGATGCCGTAGCCCATTTCCTCCAGCAGGCCCAGCTCGAACTGACGCAGTGCCACATCCAGACACTGTCCCTCCATAAGCGCATTGAGGGCCTGCTCGTAAAGCGGCCAGAGTTCCGGATGAGGGTCGTCTCGATGCAGTAACCGGGTGAGCAGTTCGTTCAGGTAAAACCCGCAGTAAAGGGGCTTTCCCTGCAGGGCCAGGCGCTGCCCCCGGGGTTCACAACCGCGAAAACTGTATAGCTCGCCGGCGCTTTTCAGTTCGATCCACAGGGGCGTAAAGGGTGCCAGCAAGGGATCCTTGCGCCCGCCCCGCACCACGGCTCCCACTCGACCCAATGCGGGCACAAACAACTCCACGATCAGGCTGGTATTGCGGAAGGGCCGGCGGTGCAACAGCCAGGCGGGTTGCAGGGTGGGGTTCACTAGAACGGCTCCAAGCTACAAGCTTCAAGCTGCAACGCGACAAAGGTCTGTGCTACACAGTGCAGGCCATAGCCGCGATTCACGCTGGGGATTCGCGATGCAAGCATCGCTTCCCACATGGGGAAAATATACTTATTTACTGTGACGAAGCGCAGTGGAGTAACACCCAAACGGCGCTCAGAAGATAAGCCTTGCAGCACGAAGCGGCGAACGCTATCGGTTAGCACAGTGCCAACTTCGTGTTGCAGCTTGTAGCTTGAAGCTTGCTGCTTAATTCCGTTCGTCATAGCCAAGGGAACGCAGGGCCCGGGCATCATCGGACCAGCCGGCCTTGATCTTCACCCACAGGTTCAGCATTACCTTGCGCTCGATAAGACGCTCGATATCTTCCCGGGCCTGGGTGCCAATCTGCTTGATGCGATCACCGCCGTCACCAATAAGAATCTTTTTCTGGCCACGGCGCTCCACCAGGATGGCAGCGGAGATTTCGGTGATACGGGGGCCGTCTTCCCACATTTCCACTTCCACGCTGACCTGGTGGGGAAGCTCCTGGCCCAGCTGGCGCACCACTTTCTCACGAATGATTTCTGCCGCCATAAAACGCAGACTGCGGTCGGTGAGCTGATCTTCGTCGTACCAGAATTCGCCTTCCGGCAAACGCTCTACCAGCGCTTTTTCCAGCGCCTCCAGGTTCTGCTCCCGCAGCGCAGATACCGGCACGACCGCATCAAAGGGATAACGCTCGCTGAGAGTCTCGATATGTGGCAGCAGCTGGGCCTTGTCGTCCAGGCTGTCCACCTTGTTGATGATCAGCAGCACCGGCATCTCCGGGTGCTGTGGCAACAGTGACAGCACATGCTCGTCCGCCGGAGTCCACTTGAGGCCGTCCACCATCATGCAGACCACATCCACCCCGCTGAGCGTGGAAACCGCAGCGTCGTTCATGGCCCGGTTGAGAGCCCGGTCCTGGCCGGTATGGATACCGGGGGTGTCGGCAAAAATGATCTGGTAGTGATCCCGGGTATGAATACCGTGGATGCGGTGCCGGGTGGTTTGCGGCTTACGCGAAGTAATGCTGACCTTTTGCCCGATCAGGTGATTCATCAGGGTGGACTTGCCCACATTGGGCCGGCCAACGATGGACACCATGCCACAGCGGGTCGGTTTTACGTCAGTCATACTGCTGCTCCAGCCAGCTCAGGACAGTGGCCGCCACCTGCTGTTCGGCCTTGCGACGGCTGGCTCCCTGAGCCTTGAAAGTTTGTTGCATCTGTTCCAGCTCACAGGTCACTTCAAAGGTCTGCTTGGGGGCAAGCCCTTCCACCTGGGTGACCTGATAGGTAGGCAATTCGAATTTGCGGGCCTGCAGCCATTCCTGCAAGCGGGTTTTGGCGTCTTTCTGGGCACTCTGCGGAGTAATGATGCGCAGCCGCTCATCGAACCAGTCCAGCACCACCTTGCGGCACGGCGATTCACCACCATCCAGCAGGATAGCGCCGATAATCGCTTCCAGGGCATCTGCCAGAATGGAATCGCGACGAAATCCGCCGCTCTTCAGCTCCCCTCCGCCCAGCACCAGGTAGTCCCCCAGCCCCAGCTCACGGGCCACCAACGCCAGAGTCTGGCCGCGCACCAGCGACGCTCGCATCCGGGTGAGCTGCCCTTCCGCCGCGTCCGGGAAGCGCTCGAAAAGCGCGACGGAAATAATCTGCCCGAGCTGGGCATCGCCGAGGAATTCCAGGCGCTCGTAGTTGCGATGGCGACTGACACTGCGGTGAGTCAGTGCCAGCGCCAGGAGTTCAATATCATTGAACCGATAGCCCAACCGGGCCATCAAACGATCAAGATCATTATTCACTGGCGAACGTCTTTGCTGAACTCGTCCTGAAAGGTCATCACGATGCTGACGTTGTAGAACATGGGCTCGCGAACCTCATAATCAGTACTGATTTTGAGAATGCCGCCTTCCTTGCTGATCGCCAGGTCGTTGGCGCTGATCACGTTGACCTGGTTGATTTTAAAGCGCTTGTTGAGGGCATCCTGCACTTCACGAGGAGACATCAGCGCGGTCTTGCTGTCCTGCATCAACGACTTGATCGACGATGAGATCGTGTTGTGCTCCATGTACGCGGGCACCATTCGCAGTGCTGCCGTACCGAGAACCACGGCCACAAGCAGGATCACCGCCCAACCGATTAACGAAAATCCACGTTGCTGTGATGGCATTGTCATCATTATTAATTCGCCTCCACCTTGTCTATGGCGCCATTACGGGAAAAACTGGGTATGGAGAAGATCGGTTCCCAATGCATCCAGATCAGGAATGCTTCGCCGACCACCAGCTCTTCCGGGACTATACCCCAGAATCGGCTGTCGTTACTGTTATCCCGGTTGTCGCCCATCACAAAGTAGGCGTCTTCCGGCACCTGCCATTCGCCCTGGGTGCGGCTTTGCGGCAGTTTGCGGCCGGTAAAGGGGTTGATCTTGCCTTCTTGCCAGATGAGGTGACGGCTGTCCCCCAGCTGTTCCACATACTCACGCCGCCAGGCCCCGGAGCCTTCCCACTCGCGCACCAACTCGCGCTGAATCGGCTCGCCGTTCACTGTGACCACATTGTCTTTCACCTGAACGGTATCGCCGGGCAACCCGACCACCCGCTTGATAAAGTTCTGGCTGCGGTTTTCCGGAAACTTGAACACCAGGACATCGCCCCGCTGGGGCTCACCGGTCTCGACAATTTTGGTATTGGTCACCGGCAACCGCAGGCCATAGGCGAATTTATTCACCAGGATGAAGTCGTGCACCTGCAGGGTGGGCAGCATGGAACCGGAGGGGATGGTAAACGGCTCGACGATAAAGGAGCGAATGACCAGTACCACAAAGAAAACGGAGATAAGGGAATTGGAGGTCTCCACGGCGCCTTCCACGCGCCCGCCCTTCTGCTTGAGCTTGAAGACCTTGTCGATAACCCAGATCGCAACGGTGACCAGCAGCGCAAGGGACAGCCAAAAACCGATATCAATATCCATCAATCATCCACCTTGAGTACTGCAAGGAACGCTTCCTGGGGGATTTCCACATTGCCCACCTGCTTCATGCGCTTCTTGCCTTCTTTCTGTTTCTGCAACAGTTTTTTCTTGCGTGATACGTCACCGCCATAACACTTGGCGGTCACATTCTTGCGCAATGCCTTGACGGTCTGACGGGCAATGATCTTGCTGCCGATGGCGGCCTGGATGGCCACATCGAACATCTGGCGCGGTACCAGTTCCTTCATCTTTTCGCACAGGGCGCGGCCCCGGTAGGCGGACTGGTCCAGATGACAAATCATGGCCAGGGCGTCCACCTTGTCACCATTGATCAGTACATCCACCCGCACCAGCTTGGTGGCTTCGAAGCGCTCGAAGGCATAATCCATGGAGGCAAAGCCCCGGCTCACGGACTTGATGCGATCGAAGAAATCCAGCACCACTTCCGCCATGGGAATGTCGTAGGTCAGCGCTACCTGCTTACCCAGGTACTGCATGTTGATCTGCGAGCCCCGGCGCTCCACGCACAGGGTGATCACATTCCCCACAAACTCCTGGGGGACCAGGATATTCACCCGGGCGATGGGCTCGCGGAATTCCTCGATCTTGTTGCCTTCCGGCAGCTTCGAGGGGTTGTCCACGTAGAGCACGCTTTCATCGGACAAGACGATTTCATAGACCACGGTGGGCGCGGTAGTGATCAGGTCCAGGTCGTATTCACGCTCCAGGCGCTCCTGGATGATCTCCATGTGCAGCATGCCCAGGAAACCCACCCGGAAGCCGAAGCCCAGGGCGTCGGAGGTTTCCGGCTCGTAGAACAGCGAGGCATCGTTGAGGGTCAGCTTGGCCAGCGCATCACGGAAGTCTTCGTAATCATCGGCACTGACCGGGAACATGCCCGCATACACCTGCGGCTTCACTTTCTTGAAGCCCGGCAGTGCCGGCACATCCGGGGTCTTGGCCAGGGTCAGGGTATCGCCCACCGGCGCCCCATGAATGTCCTTGATGCTGCCACTCACCCAGCCCACTTCGCCGGCTTCCAGGTGCTTGGTCTCGGTGCGTTTCGGGGTGAAGATGCCCAGCTGGTCCACCACGTGGGTCTGGCCGGTGGATTTCACCAGAATCTTGTCGCCCTTCTTCAGGCGGCCATGCTTCATCCGTACCAGGGAAATCACGCCCAGGTAGTTATCGAACCAGGAGTCGATGATCAGTGCCTGCATATCGCCATCACGCTCCCCTTCCGGGGCCGGAATACGCTCCACCAGCTGTTCCAGCAGATCATCCACACCAACGCCGGTCTTGGCGGACACCCGGCAGGCATCATGGGCATCCAGACCGATGATCTCTTCGATCTCGTTGATCACCATCTCCGGCTCGGCCTGGGGCAGATCGATCTTGTTCAAGACCGGCAGCACTTCCAGATCCTGCTCGATGGCGGTATAGCAGTTGGCCACGGACTGGGCTTCCACGCCCTGGGCCGCATCCACGACCAGCAGGGCCCCTTCACAGGCCGACAGGGAGCGGGAGACCTCGTAGGAGAAATCCACATGCCCCGGGGTATCAATGAAATTCAGCTGGTAGGTTTCCCCATCCCGGGCCTTGTAGTAGAGCGTCACGCTCTGGGCCTTGATGGTGATCCCCCGCTCCCGTTCCAGCTCCATGGAGTCCAGCACCTGCTCCTTCAGCTCGCGCTGGGTCAGGCCACCGCAGACCTGGATAAAACGGTCCGCCAGGGTGGATTTGCCATGGTCGATATGGGCGATGATGGAAAAGTTGCGAATATTCTTGATGTCAGTCATAGGGCCTGTTGCACAAAAGGGTGTTGCCGGGAAAACGGCACGCAGTGGGGCGCGATTCTAGCCTGAACGGGAGGGGGTTGCACGGGAGTTGGTCCAGACGGGTGGCAGAGACAAGTTTCAGGCGCCCCGGGATGCTGCCCGGCTTGAGTTGCGAGGCGCGAGTCACGAGAAGCAAAAGACACACGGCCGGTTCTGCTGTTCGTGACTCGCTCCTCGTGACCCGCTACTGATTCACTGCCAGTAAGCCCCTCGAGGATCCCCCGAACTACCCCTCAGGGCAGCTTGATGGGCAGGAAGCGGGGGTTGCCGTCCCGGTTGATCAGGGCGGCGACAGTGCCGCTCTCGGGCAGCCCCGCCACCACCTCACTGAAGGACTCCGGGTCATTCACGGGCTTGTTGTTCAGGGTGACCAGAATGTCGCCGCTGGCAATGCCGGCCTTCGCTGCCGGGCCATCACCCACTTCGGTGACGATCACCCCGGCTTTCAGATCCAGGCGGCTCAGTTCCGTGGCACTGGCAGCGCGGACTTTCAGCCCCAGGGCATTGGCGCCGTCCGGTGCGGCCTGGCCGCCACCACCACGCAAGGCCATCTCCGGGTCGTCTGGCAACAGGCCGATGGTCACCTCCAGTTCCTTTTCCTTGCCATCACGAATCACCACCATGGACGCTTCCGTTTCCGGGGTAACCCGGCCCACCCAGCGGGGCAATTCGGAGGACCGGTAGATCGCTTCGCCATTGAACGAGACGATGATATCGCCGGCTTGTACACCGGCCGCCTCGGCGGGAGAGCCCTCCAGCACCTGGGAGACCAGCGCCCCTTTCGGCTGATCCAGCCCGAAAGACTCGGCCAGGTCCCGATCCACTTCCTGAATCAGCACACCCAGCCAGCCGCGGCTGACCTTGCCGTGTTCCTTGATCTGGCTGACCACGTCCATGGCCATATCGATGGGAATGGCAAAGCTCACGCCCATGTAGCCACCGGAACGGCTGAAGATCTGGGAATTGATGCCCACCACTTCCCCGCTCAGATTGAACAGCGGGCCACCGCTGTTGCCCGGGTTGATGGCCACATCTGTCTGGATAAAGGGCACATAGCTGTCGTTGGGCAGGCTGCGGCCCTTGGCACTGACAATTCCGGCGGTGACGCTACTGTCGAAACCGAAAGGTGCCCCGATGGCCAGCACCCATTCACCCACCTTGAGATCCTCGGAGGAGCCGATGTTGGCCACCGGCAGGTCTTCGCCATCCAGTTTCAGCAGAGCCAGGTCACTCTGCTCGTCGGCACCGATCAGTTCCGCTTTCAGTTCGCGACGGTCCTGCAGGCGCACAATGATTTCGTCCGCCTCGGCCACCACATGATTGTTGGTCAATACATAGCCATCCGCGGAGATGATGAACCCGGAACCCAGCGAACGGGCCTCCCGTTCCTGCGGCATTGAGGGCACGCCGTCTTCACCGCCAAACTGCTCAAAAAAACGGCGAAAGAATTCCGGCAGCTGCTCCAGCTGGTCACGGACCAAGTCTTCATCCTGGCGGGTGATGGTGCTGATGTTCACCACCGCCGGGCCCTCTTTTTCCACCAGGCGGGTAAAATCCGGCAGTCCGGTCACCAGGGGTTCAGCCCGCTCCCGGGGCGCCTGGCTCTCCGGCTCGGTGCAGGCCACCAGCAGACCGGTGAAAATCACCAGACACAGTGTTGCCACTCGCTGAAATCCGCTCATTGGGCTCTCCTTTTATTTTGCAGGCTGTACGACCACCGCCTGGCAACCGTCGTCCCCGGATGCCACCAGATACGGCTGATAGGCCCGATTATGACTGGCCCGTCGACTCAGTACACGGTTGATCACAAACCCCAGCACCAGACCGCCCATGCCAAACAGGGCCGAGGCGTCAAAGGCCGTCACTGGCAGCAGGGTCCCCAGCACGGCTCCGGCCACCAACAGTGCCAGAGGCAGGCCATAGACCCACAAGGCGCCACGCATGAGGGCCCCTTCCGGCAGTGCCAGTTGCACGGTATCGCCAACCTGGTGACTCTCACGAGAAGAAACAGGAACGCGCAGATGGGCACGCTGCCCACTCTGCTGTTGATTCACAAGATGGTGGCCGCATCCGGCCTTGGCCTTGCAAGCACCGCAGGTGGAGGCACGCACGGTCTCCACCCAGATAGCGTCAGCTTCCACCGCCACTACTGTGCCTTGCTCAAGCAGCATTACGGCTGATTTTCCCTGACGCTGATGCCCTCGATGACGCGCAGCGCCGTACTCTGCGGCACTTCACCCACCAGAGTCACCAGATAGACACCGCTGGGGGCGGCCAGCCGGCGGCTGACGGCCACCGTGGGCCCGACCCGGCTGACGCCTTCTTCCACGCTGTTCTCGCCAATGGCTTCCACGAACACCGTGAAGGCGGCCAGACCATCGCTGAAGCCCCGGGCAGCCACCGGCGCACGGTCTGTGGTCGCCTGTCGCCAGTCCTGCTCCATGGCACGGAAACCAGCGGGCAACCACTCCGGGGTCACCGTCAATGTGAGGGAGGGATGGGAATCCGGCACCGGCGCCAGGGCTTTTTCATGGCGGGCTTCCGGGACTGCGAAGTGGTCCAGGTTCAGCTGCGGCGACAGGTTGAGGGTGACGAACTCCACCCGCTCCAGAGCCACACCGCTGCCATCCACCACTTCGGATTTCAGCAGCAGTCGGGATTCCTGATCCAGCCACAGGCGATAACCATAACGGTGGGTATCCAGGGGAGCCACACGCATACGCGTTGTCGTGCGCCCGGCTACCCGGCCATCGCCATCAATGAGGATGTTGTATTGTTCCGGCAAATCACTGGCCAGGCGGTCACCCAGGGCCAAGGGGCCCATCTGTTTGCTGCTCAGACGGGTAAGACTGCGGTCCGGGTGCAGACAGAGCACCTCGTCACCACGCCGGATTACCTCCACCAGGCGACCATCCAGATGGGTCAGACGCTGGTACTGGCGGCCTTCGATCAGCGCGTGGCTGACTTCCATGGTGCTGATTTCCGCACCGAACTGATAGAGGAAACGGCCGGTATAATTGAGGGAGCGATTGGCCTCGGCCATGGCCTGGAGCTGGTCGTGCGCCGGCGATGCTTCCGCCAGCGCGACCAGAGGCGAACAAAGAGACAGGGAAAGGGCGAGTGCGCGCAGCATCATCCGTTAGCGGGCTCCACTGCGGGCATCCATACTCACCAGACGGGCAAAAGGCATCATCCCCTGACCGCTGTTGCGGGCAGCAAACTCGCTGTGCCGCAGGAGCATATCGTTACCGCGGGGCTGAACCTGGGCCGCCGGCGTGACCACCGCATTGTTGGCGGTGAAAGACCGGGATACCAGCGACGCCTCGGCAAACGGGCGGCTCATGCGGCTGTCCTGGGCCGACGCCATCACCGGCGCAGCACCGGAAGACTGGGTCGCATCCCAGCTCTGCCAGCCCACCACCGTGGCAGCAGCCACAGAGGCGGCAACAGCCAGCCGGCTCACACTGCCCAACCAGGCCGGACGACGGGACGGCGCCTGTTCAGCCGCCAGCGCCGCAGACAGGCTGGCATTGAAGCCCGCCGGCACACTCATGGTGGACTGCTTATGCATCACATCCCGGGCCAGCTGCCAGCGGGACAATGCATCCAGATCCGCATTGTCGATATCACGCATGACCCGACGGGTTTCCAGCTCGCTGGTTTCCCCGTCAAGGAAAGCGGACAGTGTTTCCAGGTCCCTGTTCATACACTCACCCTTTGTCGCCACGCTGGGAGCCCAGCAGTGGGCGCACAGCATTATCAATTGCTTCCCGAGCCCGGAAGATACGGGAACGAACCGTACCCACCGGACACTCCATTACCGCCGCAATGTCCTCATAGCTGAGGCCCTCGAATTCCCGCAGGGTAACGGCAGTTTTCAGTTCATGGGGCAGCTCATCAATGGCTTCATGGATAACTGCCTCTAACTCCTGTGACAACACGAGGGACTCCGGGGTTCCAATCTCGTGCAGCATTTCTGCTCCGGCATATTGCTCGGCCTCGGCCGCATCCAGGTCGGAACCCGGCGGACGCCGACCAGCGGCCACCAAATGGTTCTTGGCGGTATTCACGGCAATACGATAAAGCCAGGTGTAAAAGGCACTGTCACCCCGGAAACGGGGCAACGCACGCCAGGCTTTTAGAAAGGCTTCCTGGGCCACGTCCTGCACTTCATCCGAGTCACGCACGTAACGGCTGATCAGGGCGAAAATACGCTGCTGATATTTGCGTACCAGCACTTCAAAGGCACGCTGATCGCCGGTTTTGGCTTTCTTGACCAACTCTTCGTCTGACACCGATCCCCCGGATCTTTCGCGAAACGCGGATACATGGCTGTGGTCGCATCGGAACCCGGGTTGCCGAGGTGAATGGGCAAATCGGGTTTATGACCAATTAAAGCGGGCCATTGTAGCAGGTGTGAGGGTCCCGGCTATACTATGGGGCTGTTTTGCCTACCCATTTCACATTGCTTGAACATTTGTTCGGGCGTTCTAAGGATTGTTCATGGCCACCTTCCGACACGATGTACTCATCATTGGTTCCGGAGCGGCAGGATTAACCACCGCCCTGCGCCTGCCCGATGATTGCCGGATCGCCCTGTTGTCCAAAGGCGAGCTGACCAGCGCCAGCACCTATTACGCCCAGGGCGGCGTCGCCGCGGTGCTGGACCAGGAAGATTCCCTGGAAAGTCATGTGGCCGATACGCACGTGGCCGGGGGTGGCCTGTGCCATGATGACGCGGTCCGTTACACGGTGGAAAACGGCCCGGATGCGATCCGCTGGCTGATCGATCTGGGGGTGGATTTCACCCGACTGACCGGCGATAACGACAGCGCCCTGCCCTACCACCTGACCCGTGAGGGCGGGCACAGCCACCGCCGCATCATTCATGCCGCCGACGCCACCGGCAAGGCCATCTCCGGCACCCTGATCGGCCAGGTGCGTAAAAAAGACAACGTGACCCGCTTCGAATATCGGGTGGCCGTGGACCTGATCCTGCAGGAGCACAACGGCCCCAACGGGCAAAAAGGCAAAGAGAAGCGCTGCTGCGGCGCCTATGTGCACAATATCGAGACCGGCGAAACCGACGTCATTCTGGCCAAAGCCGTGGTGCTGGCCACCGGCGGCGCCTCCAAGGTCTACCTGTATACGTCCAATCCGGATGTGGCCACCGGCGACGGCATCGCCATGGCCTGGCGGGCCGGCTGCCGGGTGGCCAACATGGAATTCATGCAGTTCCACCCCACCTGCCTGTACCACCCCAAGGCCAAAAGTTTTCTGGTCACCGAGGCCATTCGCGGCGAAGGTGGGCACCTGCTGTTGCCCAGCGGTGAGCGCTTCATGCATCGCTTTGATGAACGCGGAGAACTGGCCCCCCGGGACGTGGTAGCCCGCGCCATCGACCATGAAATGAAGCGCCTGGGGGCGGACTGTCTGTATCTGGATATCAGCCACAAGCCGGCGGATTTCATTATCGAGCACTTCCCCACCGTCTACGCCAAGTGTCTGCAACTGGGCCTGGATATCACCCGTGACCCCATGCCGGTGGTGCCTGCCGCCCACTACACCTGCGGCGGCGTGATGATCAACGAAAACGGCCAGACCGATGTGCCCGGTCTTTACGCCATAGGCGAAACCAGCTTCACCGGCCTGCACGGCGCCAACCGCATGGCCAGCAACTCCCTGCTGGAGTGTCTGGTCTATGGCAAGGCCTCAGCCGAACACATCGGCGCCACCCTGGCCGACGTGCCGGAACCCCGCGAGCACAAGGAATGGGATGAATCCCAGGTCACCGATTCCGACGAGGACGTGGTGATCAGCCATAACTGGGATGAACTGCGCCGCTTCATGTGGGATTACGTGGGTATCGTGCGCACGGAAAAACGCCTGGAGAGGGCCCTGCACCGGGCCGAGCTGCTGAGAAACGAAATCGCCGAGTACTACAGCAACTATCACATCAGCAACGACCTGCTGGAGCTGCGCAACCTGGTGGTGATCGCCGAACTCATCATCCGCTCCGCCATGCAACGCAAGGAAAGCCGGGGGCTGCATTTCATGCGAGATTATCCCGGCACGAATGACGAGGTGGTGGATACGGTGCTGACACCGGACTTCAGTTAACAGTGCGCGAGACAGGCTGCAGGTTCTCTGTTGCGCATTAGGCCGTGCCCAGAGGTTTGGTGCTGCGCCTGCCTATCCCGCGACGCTCCTACTGACAGAGTGGCAGTCGCCGATACAGGTATTTGTAGGGTGCACTGAGCCTAAGCGAACTGCGCCATCGGGCGTTGGATTGGTGCAGTTCGCTTAGGCTCAGTGCACCCTACCTGCAAGCCCTGTTTTCCGGTTTTGCAACGCAAGAGGCCGCGCCCAGGCATTGGGTGCGGCCTCTTGCGTTTGACGATAACAACGATGCGGGCTCGCGCCACTGTTAACTATTCACTGTTCACTATTAACTGCTTTTCCTGTTGGTCCACAGCCACTGGTAAAACGGCTGCAGCTTCGCCCGGGGGGCCTGGTCGTCGAACAGGTGCAACCAGCCTTTCGGGGTCTGGATGGCCATCCAGGGGCCGACGCGCAGTACCCGGCGAGGTTGTTCCAGTTCCTGCCAGTGACGGCCGATGAGGGTGAGACCCTGTTCGTGGAGTTCCATCTGGGACAGCTGCGGCGGCTGCCAGCCTCGCACAAGCAGCGGTAACGCCAGCAATAGCAGCACCAGCGCCCACCAGGGCATTTGCGTCAGCAGGATTGCCGGCACCACCCCAATCACCGCCAGCCACTTCAGCCGGGCGGGATAGCGGGAGGGGCTCAGCTCAAGCTTTTTTCGCGGAGACCAAGGCAAGGACATGGCGTACATACTCGCGCAGCGCCGGGTCTTGCGGCTCACTGCGATAGGTAAACCACTCGAACATGTCGGCATCTTCGCAGGCGAGCAGCTTGGCGAACCAGGCCTGATGCTCCGCCGAGTCGTTATCGAAATGATCATCCAGGTAACCGTACAGCACCACCTCCACTTCCGAGGCGCCGCGGCGGCACTGCCAACGATACTTGCGTTTCAGGTCTTCACTCATGCATTGCTTGCCGTATCTTCCAGACTGAGCCTGCATTATCTATCATGTCCGATGATTTCTCATTCCCGATGTGGTGAAGTGCGAGCCTCATTTCGAATGGTGTGCTGTTAACGGGTTGTTGGGGCCTTGCTGGCAAGGCTCCTACGATCTTCAACAGTGCGACTATATGCACCATTATTCGCCCCTTCGCGACAGTCCGTTTCACAGGAGCCCCATGAGCTGGTCCGATTTTATCGCCACCCAAGACCTGGCCGACAGCGCCCAAGCCCCCTATCTGAGCCATTGCGACCACCTTGCCGTCATCCGCGCCCACGGCGAGGAAGCGGGCCACTACTTGCAGGGCCAGGTGTCCTGCGACCTGCGTGAAGTGGACCAACAGTGCCATCGCACCGGCATGCACCTGACTCTGAAAGGGCGCGGCCTGGTCAGCGTACGCATTGTCCGTGACGGCGACGACTATCTGCTGCTCTGTCCTGCCGGCCTGAGCGAGGCGGTAATCAAGGCACTGATGAAATACCGGCTTCGCGCCAAGGTGGAATTCACCGTGGACCCGAATCTCGTGGTGTTGGGTCTGGCCGGTCATCTCCCCGCCTCGGCCCCTGACCACGGCAAAAGCGCCGAGACCGATCAGGGCCTGTGGCTGCGTTACCCCTTCACCGACCACGCCCTGCTGATCGTGCCGCAGGACAGGGCCGAGCCGGGCTGGCAGACCCTGGCCAGCGACCGGGCGCTTACCCGCGCCAATGGCTGGCAGCTGGCCGACATCGACGCCGGTGAGGGCATGGTTTACCCGGGCGCGGAAGATCTGTTTCTGCCCCAGGTGCTCAATTACGACGTCACCGCCGGAGTGAACTTCAAGAAAGGCTGCTACACCGGCCAGGAAGTCGTCGCCCGCATGCACTTCAAGGGCAAGCTCAAGCAGCGTATGCAGCGGATCGACTACACCGCGGACGTGGACCTGTTACCGGGCGAAACCCTGCGCGACAGCAACGGCAAAGCCGCCGGCGAAGTGGTCAGCGCTGCCCGCACCCCACAGGGCCGTGCTGCGCTGGTGGTTCTGCGTCGGGATACGGATGGCGTGCTGTTCCGGGATGAACAGGCCCTGGACAGCCAGTTGGGAGCACTGCCCTACTCATTGCCGTGGAAAGAGTGAAACTTCAATTAATAGTTAATAATGAATAATTAATAGCTGGCGCGAGCCGGCTTTTTTATGGCTGTAAACGCAAGAGGCCGCGTCCAGAATCTGGGCGCGGCCTCTTGCGCTTGGGAACTACAAAAACTGTTCGCGGCGTTATTAATTATTCATTATTAACTATTAATTGCTTCTAACGGGTGCTTCGGCGCCGGGCACCGGAAGAAGCCCTCAATATACGACCGGGGTACATCGTTGACGCTGCGGTGGCGGAAGGCCGGTTTGCCATCCTTGTCGATCAACAGGGCGCGCACCCCTTCGCGGAAGTCGCCGTGCAGGGAACACTGCACTGCCAGACACCATTCCATGCGGAAAATATCGGCCAGGGACAGATAGGTGGACCGGGCCAGCTGCTCCCAGACCAGGTGTGCGGTTTGCGGGCAGCCCCGCTCCAGGTTACCCAGCGCCTTGTCCAGCCAGCTGTCGCGATCCTTCGCGGCGAGCAACTGCTCCACCACCACTGGCAAGGTCTCGCCATCGCACAGGCGATTGATCTGCGGCAGGTGATCAATCAGTGGATGATTCAGCTCACTCATGTCAGCGGCCTGCTGCTTGAACAGACGATACAGCACGGCCCGGTTGTCGGTGACATCATCGGCAAACGCCTGCTCTGCCAACGCCGCCAGCAGGGACTCTGCATCGCCATCCACCATGCGGTCGGCCATGCCGATTTCCACCGCTTCACGACCGTTGATGTGCACGCCGGTCAAGCCCAGGAACAACCCGGCCCGGCCCGGCAGCCGGTTCAGGAACCAGCTGCCGCCCACATCCGGGAACAGACCGATGGTGATTTCCGGCATGGCCATGCGCGAGCGCGATGTCACCAGGCGGAAATCCGCACCCTGCAGCAGACCCATGCCGCCCCCCATGACGATGCCATCACCGAACACCACCACCGGAATCCGGCTGGTGTGGATGCGGTAATCCAGGGCGTATTCCTCGGCGAAATACTGCTCGGTAAAGGGGTTTCTGCCTTCCCCGGCATGTTTCACCATGGACTTGTGCATCTGCACGATGTCTCCGCCGGCACAGAAGGCCTTGCCCCCAGCCCCATCCAGCCAGATCGCTACCACATCATCACGCTGCTCCCACTGATCCATCTGCTGGATCAGGGCCTGGATCATTTCCAGGCTCAGGGCATTGAGCGCCTTGGGGGCATTCAGGGTAGCGCGGGCGATCACTCGGCCGCAGCGGGTTTCGATTTCGGAAAACAACACGCAGTCAGACACGACAACTCCTTGGGCGTAATTCGGCAAGGATGGTACAGCGGCTAGGGGCTAGCTCCAAGCTTCAAGCTACAAGCTGCAACACGGGGAAAGGCCATGCCTGCCGAAAGGGCCTCGCCCCGCGCTGAGTGAATTGTGGGAAGCGATGCTCGCATCGCGAAGTCAGTGCGAGGAATTCGCGATGTGAACATCGCTTCCCACAAAAACCTTACGCACCGGCGCGGCGCCATCGCGTATCGTGTGGTGCCAAAGCCTGATTCGCGTTGTAGCTTGTAGCTTGAGGCTTGCAGCTGCCTATTCCGGGACGGTCCAGTCGATGGCCGTCTTGCCCTGCTGCAACAAGTACTGATTGGCACGGGAAAAATGGCCGCAGCCGAGGAAGCCCCGGTGGGCGGATAGCGGCGACGGGTGCGGGGCCGTGAGCACGCAGTGTTTATTGCGGTCGATCAGTTTGCCCTTCTTCTGGGCATGACTGCCCCAGAGCAGAAACACCAGCCCCTCACGCTCACGATTCAGATGTTCGATGGCCTGGTCGGTAAACTGCTCCCAACCCTGCTTCTGGTGGGAGGCAGCCTGGCCGGCTTCCACGGTAAGCACCGCATTGAGCAGCAGCACGCCCTGCTCTGCCCAATGGGTCAGGTTGCCATGGGACGGTATCTCGATTCCCAGATCCCGATGGATTTCCTTGTAGATATTGACCAGCGACGGCGGGGTTTTGACCCCACGCTGCACGGAAAAACACAGGCCATGAGCCTGGTTCGGGCCGTGGTAAGGATCCTGTCCCAGGATCACCACCTTCACCTTGTCGAAGGGGGTCAGGTTGAAGGCGTTGAAGATATCCGGGCCGGGCGGGAACACGGTTTTTCCGGCCCGCTTTTCGCTCGCCAGGAAAGCCCGCAGCCGGGCCATGTAATCCTGTTCGAACTCTCCGGCCAGATGCTGCTTCCAGCCGGGCTCCAGCTGCACGTTCTGGGCACTGCTCTCAGCCATGGGGCAACAACTTGTCCAGCAAGTTACACATGCGCACCTCAACGAAGCTCTGTTCGATCTTCTCCGGGTGCACCAGCAGGCGCTGCTCGATGGAGATCATGGCCATGAGAATCAACTCCGCATCCAGGCGGGGGTGCTCACTGCCGAACAGTTCCGTGGCGATGATCAGGCTTTCCAGCTGCTGCTGCAGGTACAGGTCCGCCAGCTCACGCAGGCGGCTGTCCATGATGGCTTCCTGCATGAACGCCTGCTCGGCCACCAGATGGCCACGCCGCGTGTTCAGCTCGTCCACAATGAAGGCCGCCATCATCTTGCCCATCATGTCGATCAGACGCTGGCGCTCATCGGCATCGGCAAGACTGTCACGGGAAAATTGGGATAACAGCGCAAAGGCCTGCTGCTTGAACGGTTCAATCACTTCCTTTAATGCCCGCTCGGCAAACAGGGTAAAGGTATCGGCAATCAGGTCGGAGATATCTTTGAAGTAGTAAGTGGTTGCCGACAGGGGCACATCCGCCTCACGGGCGACCGCCCGGTGGCGCACTGCGCGAATGCCCTCTTTGACAATAATGTTCAGCGCGGCCTCAAGAATCGCCTGACGACGTTGTTCACTGCCGGCACGGCGCGCTTTTCTTCCTTGGTATTGAATTGCACTACTCATGGACACAGTCAGCCTTTGTTGTTTCAGCCCGTTACCCCCCGGGGGGATGTGTTGTGTCGCTCTCCCACTCGCTACCCGCAAGCCGGGGCACAAAATGTGCCCCAATCAAGCCTCAGCGCCCCTGGGGACGCATGTGCGGGAACAAGATCACGTCCCGAATGGACGGTGAATCCGTAAACAACATTACCAGTCGGTCGATACCAATACCCTCACCGGCTGTCGGTGGCAGGCCATGTTCCAGAGCGGTCACGTAATCCTCGTCGTAGAACATGGCTTCGTCATCACCGGCATCCTTTTCCGCCACCTGCTGGCGGAAACGCTCGGCCTGATCTTCCGCGTCATTGAGCTCCGAGAAACCGTTGGCGATTTCACGGCCACCCACAAAGAATTCGAAACGCTCGGTCACAAACGGATTGTCATCCATGCGACGGGCCAGCGGCGACACTTCGGTGGGGTATTCGGTGATAAAGGTCGGGTCCTTCAGGCGGTGCTCCACCGTCTTCTCGAAGATCTCGATCTGCACCTTGCCCAGGCCGTAGCTGTCTTTCAGTGGAATCCCCAGTGACTCGGCAATGGCGCGGGCCCCATCCAGGTCCGCCAGCTTCGCCGGGTCTATCTCAGGATTAAAATGCAAAATCGAATCGAAAACCGTTATCCGGGTAAAAGGTTTACCAAAATCGTACACATCCCCCTGATAACTCACCTCCGTGGTGCCCAGTACATCCTGGGCCAGCTTGCGCAGCATCTCTTCGGTCAGGTTCATCAGGTCGTGGTAATCACCAAAGGCCTGGTAGAACTCCAGCATGGTGAATTCCGGGTTGTGCCGGGTGGAAAGCCCTTCGTTACGGAAGTTGCGGTTGATTTCGAACACCTTCTCGAAACCACCCACCACCAGGCGCTTCAGGTACAGTTCCGGCGCGATGCGCAGGTACATGTCCATATCCAGGCTGTTGTGGTGAGTAATGAAGGGCCGCGCAGTGGCGCCACCGGGGATCACCTGCAGCATGGGGGTTTCCGCTTCCACGAAGCCCTTTTCCACCAGGAAGTTACGGATCCCCGCCACCATTTTCGAGCGGATCTGGAAGGCCTTGCGGGTCTCTTCGTTGACGATCAGGTCCACGTAACGCTGGCGGTAACGGGCTTCCGTATCAGTGAGGCCCTTGTGCTTTTCCGGCAGCGGACGCAACGCCTTGGTCAGCAGCAGGTACTCATCCATCATCACATACAGGTCACCCTTGCCCGATTTGCACAGGGTGCCTTTCACACCAACGATATCGCCCAGGTCCCAATGTTTGGTGTCTTTCTGCACGTCCTTGGAGGCATAAATCTGGATGCGCCCGGACATGTCCTGCAGCACCTTGAACGCCTTGCGATCAAGCATCATGCGGCCAGCAACAGCGACCTGAATATTCTTCTCTGCCAGCTCTTCCTTGCTGAACTCGCCATACTGCGCCTGCAGGTCGGCAGCCAGGAAGTCGCGACGGAAGTGATTGGGGAACGCATTGCCCGCCTCACGGAGTTCGGCCAGTTTGGCCCGGCGCTCGGCGATCAGGCGATTCTCTTCATGCGCCCCTTCCTGAGAATCGATCTGTGTCTGCTGCTCGTCGTTGGACATTGGGGTACCTTGATTTCTTTAATGCCATTGCAGTGGCATTTTTTGCTCATTAAACCACTGAGAGTCAGGTAACTGCCTACCCTCACCAGTCAGTTTTTACAATCCAGCCTTCAGCGACGCTTCAATAAACGGATCCAGCGCGCCGTCCAGTACCTGCTGGGTGTTGTGGCTTTCCACGCCCGTACGCAGGTCCTTGATGCGACCGTCATCCAGCACGTAGGAACGGATCTGGCTGCCCCAGCCGATGTCCGACTTGTTGCTTTCCTGGGCCTGCTTTTCCGCATTGCGGCGCTGCATTTCCACTTCATAGACCTTGGCCTGCATCATTTTCAGGGCCTGGTCCTTGTTCTGGTGCTGGCTGCGCCCGCTCTGACACTGGGTTACCAGGGTGTGCTTCTCGCCACCCTCGTCGGTGTATTCATAGGTCAAGCGCACCGCGGAATCGGTCCGGTTAACGTGCTGCCCCCCGGCACCGGAGGCCCGGTAGGTGTCCACCCGCATGCTGCCCACATCGATATTCACGTCGATATCGTCGTCCACTTCCGGGGACACGAACACCGAACTGAAGGAGGTATGGCGACGGCCGCCGGAATCGAACGGGCTCTTGCGCACCAGCCGGTGCACGCCGGTTTCGGTGCGCAGCCAGCCATAGGCGTACTCGCCTTCAAAACGGATGGTGGCCGACTTGATACCGGCCACATCACCGGCGGAGGCTTCCACCAGCTCGGTCTTGAAACCGTGGGCTTCGCCCCAGCGCAGATACATGCGCAGCAGCATCTCGCCCCAGTCCTGTGCCTCGGTACCACCGGAGCCGGCCTGGATATCCAGGTAGGCGTTGCAGGCATCCATCTGGCCGGAGAACATGCGACGGAACTCCAGATCCGCCACCATCTTTTCCAGCCGGTCCAGCTCGCTTTCCACTTCCGGCAGGCTGTCTTCGTCGCCCTCTTCCACCACCAGCTCCAGCAGGCCGGAGGTGTCTTCCACCCCCTGGGAGGCATTGTTGATGGTGTTGACGACCAGCTCAAGCTGGGCCCGTTCCTTGCCCAGGCCCCGGGCGTAATCCGGATCGCTCCAGACATCCGGGCTTTCGAGTTCTCGCTCGACTTCGGTCAGACGTTCGCTCTTCTGATCGTAGTCAAAGATACCCCCTAAGCGCTTCGACACGCTCAGACAGGTCGGAAAGGTGGGTTCGCAGCGGATTGACTTCCATTACGTCTCTCTAGAATTTGTGCTTGGCAGAATTGATATCCGGAAAACAGCGCAGTCTAACGGTTTGCGGGTTGGCTGACGAGGGGCGGCACCGCCCGCTTCACCGCAAGAGCGCGGCCCGCACGTTTATAACGAAGCCGCTGTAGGAGTTCCTCTTGAGGGACGAAC